>WNFL01338912.1_pt1 | contig 35308 bp, 38 predicted proteins | sample 5400361 | NCBI WGS metagenome assembly WNFL01 (sample SAMN13153351, study PRJNA577476) | soil metagenome | isolation source: 40 cm soil on Douglas fir-dominated hillslope | place: USA:California | collected 2013-09-17
CGCTCCAGGTCCTTGCGCTGCTGGTCCTGGTCTTTCTGCTGCTGTTGCTGGAGCTGCTTTTCGTCTTTCTGGCGATCGCGCTCCTGCTGCTTTTGCAGCCGGTCCTGGTCCTGCTGCTTGCGCTCCAGGTCCTTGCGCTGTTGATCCTGCTCTTTTTGCTGCTGCCTGTCGTCTTTTTGCAGGGTACGCTCCTGCTGTTTCTGTTCCTGCTTCTGCTTCTCCAGGTCCTTGCGCTGCAGGTCCTGGTCTTTTTGCTGCTGCTGCTGGACCTGCCTCTCCTGCTGGCGCTGCTGCCGCGGCGGCAGGTCGGTGACGATCGGATCGTTCGACGTCGCCAGCTTCCTGCCCTTTACCGGCGTGATCGGCTGCGGCGCGGGCGCGTTCGGAGTCTTGGAGACGAAATCGCCCCGACCCTCGGCCGCGGGGCGGATCTGCACCCGTCGGTTGGCCTTGAAGTCCTTCGCCCCCAGCTGGATCTCTTCCCGCGTCGTCAGCGCGCGTCCCTCGCGCTGCTGGATCAGGCTCAATTTTTGCTCGAACCGGGGCGGCGGCGGCGCCGGCGCGGCGCGCACCACGACCGGCCGCGAGAGAATATTCGCCGGCGGGCGCGGGGCGTCGCGCCGCTCGGAAACGACGCGGATCGATTCGCGCCGCGGGATCGGCAGCCTGCGGTCGACCACGCGCACCGTCGTCGACTCCCGGATAATCGTCGTGTCGCGCACGATGCTGGTGGTGACTCTCCGGCCGGAGACAAACGTTTGCTCGTTGACGATCACGATGCTCGTCCGGTTGACGAAGTTTACTTCTTCGACCCGGCCGCCGCGGCGGCCCCACCACGGCACGAAGCGGTCGCGCGGGTGGAGCGGGAACCAGCCGACGTGCTCGCGCACCCGGACGAATTCGACCACCGCGGGGGCGTAGCGCACGACCGCCCGCCGCCGCTCGGGCACCCAGTACCAGCGCGAGCGATAGCTGGTCCAGCGGCCGTAATGGCACGGCGCCCAGCCCCACGGCTCTTCGCTGATCCAGGTCCAGCCCCACGGGTCCTGCCAGAACCAATGGCCGAGGGTAAACGGCTGCCAGCCGACCGCGACTTGAGTCGGCGTCCAGGCGTAGCCGTAGTCGGGAATGTTTTCCCAGCGGCCGTAGGGCTCCAGCTCGTCGAGGCCGACGATTCCCTCGTCGGCGTGCTGGTACGCGGTGCGGTAAGAGCGGTCGAAGCGGCCCTCGCGCTCGTCGACCCAGCGGTCGAAGGCGTCCGCCGGGCGGAGCCCGGCGGTTTCGTACTGCGGCGAGTCCATGCCGTAGACGCGCATCTCGGCGCGCTCGACCGCCACTTGACGGCCGTTGGCCGCGACGGTCGCCGTCCCGCGCCGGACGACGATGCGGCTGTTGCCGTCCTCGTCCACCTCGACGCGATAGCGGCCCGGCCCTTCGAGCGTCACGGCGCTGTTCGGCGTGTCGATCTCGAAAACCTCGTCGGGATCGAGCCGGCGGAGGTTGACGGTGACGGCGCCGTTGCCGAGATAAAGTTGCTTGGTGTCTTCGGTCAGAGTGAGGGCGGTCAGATAGCTCCCCCGGCCCAGGCGGACGAAATTGCCGCCGGGAAGCTGCAGCTCGGCGCGGCCGTCCGCCGAAGAATAGAGCCGGTCGCCCAGCGTGAAGGGCACGTTGACGACTGCGGGGTCCCAGTTGTCGGGATCGTCGCCGCGGCCGTAAGAGACCGGCCCCTGCACGTACGAGACGCGCGCCGCGACCTGATCGATCTCGTCATCGTAGCCCGGGTCCTGATAATCCTGGTAGGGCTGTCCGCGCGCGGGCGCCGGCGCCGTCAACATCATGGAAAATAAAAACAAGAACGCCGACGCCGCCGCCACGGGCCGCACCACCGCTTTGCCGAATACCATCATAGGATGTCCTCCTCCCATTCCCGTCTCGCTCAACCGGGGACCATCTTACCTTGCCGGGGGGTAATTTTCCGGCGGATATTTCCCCAAAGGCGCGAGAAAAAGACCTTAATGGATCTAGGGTAAATCCCCGCTAAGACCATAAATCCGCCCCTTCCGCTTAGACTCCCGAGCGGCCGAATGGTTGACGCTGGCCAAGTTTTTCCGTCTCGGGTTTTGTCCTTAATTGACCGGATTCCGGCCCGAGTTCACAATAAAAAGGCCGGATAGATGGGGGGTCGGCAGAGGGGATCCGCAGGAAAAAGGGAGGGGACAGATGAATTCATCAAGGTGCTTTCGAGCGATCCACGCTCCGGCGCTTGCCGCCGGGCTCGCGTCCATGCTCGGCATGTTCGCCATGTTCGGATTGTCCGGCTGCGCGTCGGAAATGGCGCGCCGGCCGACGTTGAACGAGGCGCGCTCGGGCCAGCGGCCGCAGGAAGGCGACATGACCCTGCGGCCCGGTGAAGTGCGCGCCGAAGTCGCCGAAATCGACAGGCCCAGGCGCGAGCTCCGCGTTATCTGGAGCGACGGCGGCCGGCGGGACATCGTGCCTTACGATCCGGCCTATACCCGCGTCCTCTATCACGGCTTCGATTACCCGGCCGAGTCGCTGGAGGCGGGCGACGTGATCACTTTCATCCCGCCGCCGCGCAGCACGCCTTACGTCGATACCATCCGGCTGCAGGTGCCGGTCCAGGCCCGCGCCGGCTCGACGCCGCTCGCGCGCGGCCGGGTCATGGAGGGGACGGTGGAGCGGATCGACTACGATCGCGGTGTGTTCGACCTGCGCCCGCGCGAGGGCGGCAGGATGATCACCGTCGCGCTGCCTTATAACGCGCGCGGCGCCGACGTCGACAACTTCCGCCGCCTGCGCAATGGGGATTATGTCCGCGTCGAAGGCGAGTTCGTCAATGCGGACAATGTCCAGCTGATGGCCTTTGTCCGCTAGGCTTCGAGGCCGGTGAAAAGGGCCCATCTCCGGCGTTGCGCGTCGATTCGCTTCGCTCGACGTACTACAAGTACGCCCGCGCTGGCGAATCTCGCGCGCCTTGTAGCTGGGACCTTTTTGACCAACGTTTTTTACAACGCGGCGACGTAGCGGGCCATGCGCTCGCGCATCGCCGCGTCCGGCAGCGGCGGGAGCCCCGCCCGCATATTCTCCGCCAGGTGGCTCGGGTTGCTCGTCGCCGGGAGGGCGCAGGTGACCGCCGGGTGTGAGATCACGAATTTGAGAAAAAACTCGGCCCAGCTCGCCGCGCCGGCCTCCGCGGCCCACGGCGGCAGCGGCGTGGCGCGCACTTTTCCAAACAGCGCGCCGGCCGCGAGCGGGCGGTTGACCAGCACCGCGACGCGCCGTTCGGCCGCGAGCGGCAGCAGGCGCCGCTCGGCGGCGCGCTCGGCGACCGAGTAATTCAACTGCACGAAGTCCACCGCCTCGTTTTTCAGCGCGCCCTCGAGCTCGCCATAGGCGCTTTCGGTGTAATGGGTCACGCCGACGTAGCGGGTCCTGCCCTCCGTCTTCCAGCGCTTCAGCGTTTCGAGATGGACGCGCCAGTCCACCAGGTTGTGGACTTGCATGAGATCGACGGTCTCGGTCCGGAGCCGCCGGAGCGATTCCTCCATCTGGCGCACGCCGGCGTCGCGCCCCTGGGTCCAGACTTTGGTCGCGATAAACAGCCGGTCGCGGATTCCGAGGTCGGCGGCGAGAGCGCCGAGCACGCTCTCCGATCGGCCGTACATGGGCGAGGAGTCCACCACGCTCCCGCCCAGGCGGACGAATGCGTCGAGCACTTCCCGGAGCGGCGCGGACCGGTCTTCGGGGACGTCGAAGGTCTGCCAGGTGCCGAGGCCGATGACAGGGAGCGGCTCGCCCGTCTTCGGGACCGGCCGCCGGAGGATGGTTGGAGCCGCCATGGAAGCGCCGCCGAGCGCGAGCGCGGTCGCGCCGAGCGCGAGCCTGAGCCATTCGCGGCGGGAGAGGGCGGGCACGCTCAGACCGACTTCTCCCGCATTTTCTTGATCAACGCGTCGATCGTAGAATTCGCCATCACGCGGTTGAACTGCGAGCGGTAATTGTTGACCACGCTGATGCCCTCGGCGACCACGTCGTAGATCTTCCACTTGCCGCCGGCGCGGTGGAGCTTGTAGTCGATCGCATAGCTCTCGCCCTTTTTGCCGACGAGCTTCGTGTTGACCTCGGCGAAGTCCTCGTCGACCTTCTCGCCCGTGTAGGCGACCCTCTGGCCGTCGTAAAGATCGATGTGCTTCGCGTAGGTGGCCTCCAGGAGATCGGTGAAGGCGGCGACGAACTCCCTTTGCTGGCGGGCGTCGAGGCTGCGCCAGTGCGCGCCGAGGGAGCGCCGGGCCATTTCGTCGAAGTCGAACAGCGGGTAGACGACTTTCTTCAGCCGGTCGATGGTTTCGACCTTTCCCGCCGGCGCGTCGAGCCGGGCGGCGCTCAAAACCTCGACGCCGCGGCTGACGGCGGTGCGGATCTGCTCGGTCGGCTCGCCGGCCGCGGCGGAGCGGGGATGGGCGAGCAGCAAAACCGCCGTGAGAACGACGCAAAACAGCGTGACTTTGGTTTTCATTCCGTGGAACTCCGGAAAATTCATTCACCTAAAAAATATACGAAAGCGCGCGCGAATCAAGAGTTGACGCCCGCCGGCCGGGGTGCGATAGGTGGCGAATCTTTGGCGCAAGGTTTTTAAGGGAGGACTTATGGCTCGAATACCGCCGGTGGACCGCGACGCATTGTCTCCGGAAGACCGGGCGGTCTGGGAGCGCATCGCCGCGGTCCGCGCCGGGCTGCGCGCCGGAGGCGGCGGGCCGTTCGGAGTCTTGATGCACGCGCCGGGTCTGGCCGACCGCGCCGCCGCGCTGGAAGACTATTTCCGCTTCGACGCCGCCCTGCCGGCGGCCGACCGCGAGCTGGTCGTCCTGGCGACTTCCCGCGAGATGGGGGCGCGCTACCCCTGGGCGCGGCACGAGGTCCACGCGCGGGAGGCCGGCACGCCCGCCGAGGCGATCGAAGCGGTGCGCTCGGGCGGCGGCGCGGAGCATCTCCGGCCGCGCGAGCGGGCGATCGTCGAGATCGTGCGCGCCCTGCTGCGCGAGCGCGCGCTCACCGACGAGCTGTTCGCGCGCGGCCTGGCCGAGCTCGGCCGCAAAGAGCTGGTAGAAATCGTCGCGCTCGCCGGCCATTACAGCACGGTGGGGCTCCTCGTCGGCGCGTTCCAGGTGGCGCCGCCCGCCGGCAGCCGGACCTTCTGACCCAGAGTTTGCCAACCGGCTAAAGCTTGGCGTCGGCGCCGTCGGCTTTCAGGCCGGCCGGCAAGCCGGAGGCCGCAGCCGGCAGCCAGCCCAGGTGCAGCGCGGTCATGCTCTCCGCGTCCCGGAGCAGCAGCGCTTTTTCCGCGCCGGAGAGGCTCGTGGGCCCGCGGTGGAGCGCTTTTTCGCGCAGCTCGCGGTTCCGCGCCGAAGCGTCGGGTGATCTGGGGCTTTTCCCCCGCAGCATCCCCACGTGGACCGCCAGCGCGTCGAGATCGGTGGCGGCAAAAACAAAGCCGTCTCTCGGCGCTCCGTCGCCGCGGCGCTCGCTCATCGCGGCGGAGAACCGCTCGACGATTTCCGGCGGCGCGGTCTCCTCGGGAATGACCAGGAGGCGCCATTTTCTGAGCGCGCGCCCCAGACCGACGCGGCTCGAATAGACCGAGAGCGGCGCGGAAAAAAGCAGCGGCAGCGCGACCGGCAGCACCCACCAGGAAGAAGACGGGCTCAACCAGAAGGAAGCCAGCAGCCAGCAGCCGGCGAAGATCGTCGAGCAGCCGTGGGCGCGGATCGCCTCGCTCCAGCCGGTCTCGTTGTCGTCGCGCGACTGCGGCCCCCATTTGATCGGCTGCCCGAGGAGCGTCAGCAGGACGAACTTGGCGTGGAACCACATCCGGACCGGCGCGAGCAGCGCGGAAATCAATATCTCGATCAGGATGCCCGCGCCGAGCCTCAGAGCGCCGCCGAACTCCTTGTCCTCGCGCCTTTTTACGACCGCGAGCAGGCTTAAAAATTTCGGCAGGAACAAAAGCGCCGCCGTCGTGCTGACCAGCGCGATCGCCCATTCGGGATGCCACTTGGGCCAGAGCGGGAAGAGGCTCGGGCCCGGGGGAAAGTAGTCGGGTGTATAGATCGATTCCATGGCGCTCTGGACGCAGTTCAAGGCCATGAAAACCGCCCAGAAAAGCGCCGAAGCGTAGGCCATGACGCCCATGGAAAAAACCGCGCGATGGCCGGCGCGGAGCCCTTCGGCGAAAAGAAGCCTCAAGTGCTGCAGGTTGCCCTGGCACCAGCGCCGGTCGCGCTTCAACTCGTCCAGCAGGGTGGGCGGCGTCTCCTCGTAGCTGCCGCCCAGGTCGCGCGCGAGCCAGACTTCCCAGCCGGCGCGGCCCATGAGCGCCGCCTCGACGAAGTCGTGGCTCAGGATCTCGCCGCCGAGCGGCGGCCCCCCGGGCAGGCGCGAGAGGCCGCAGTGCTCGACGAACGCCGCCACCCGGATGATCGCGTTGTGCCCCCAGTAGGCGTTCTCGCCGAGCTGCCAGTAATGGAGGCCGGCGGCGAGCATCGGCCCGTAGGCGCGGCCCGCGAACTGCTGCGCGCGCGCGAAGAGCGACTCGCGCCCCGCCGTCACCGGCGCCGTCTGGATGATGCCCGCCGCGGGCCGGCGCTCCATCAGGCGCACCAGCCGCGCGAGCGTGGCGCCGGCCATGAGGCTGTCGGCGTCGAGCACGATCATGTAATCGTAGTTGCGCCCCCAGCGTCTCAGGAAATCGGCGATGTTGCCGCTCTTGCGCTTGATGTTGTTTTTTCGCCGCCGGTAGAAGATTTTCCCGAAGCCCCGCACGGCGCGGCACGTCCGCGCCCAGGCGATCTCTTCCGCGACCTGTTTTTCCGCGTCGCCGGTGTCGCTCAGCACGTAAAACTCGAAATGGGCCAGCCGTCCCGTCGCGGCGGTGGAGCGGTACATAGCCTCCAGCCCGGCGAATACCCGCGCGACGTCTTCGTTGCAGATCGGGATGAGCGCCGCCGCGCGCGACTGGAGCGGCGCGCGGTCGTCGCGCGGCAGATCGGCGACGGCAAAGCGGTCGCCGCCGCGCCAGAGGAGGAAAAAGCCCGCCACGGCGGTCCAGAAGCCGAACGAGATCCAGGAAAACAGGACCGCGAAGAACGCCAGGATGGCGATCTCCAGGCCGTTCAGCCACGGGTAGGGGAAAACTTTCGCCAGCGACCAGGCGGCGGCCGCCGTTTGCAGCATGACGAGGCTCCAAAGCGCGCCGCGGCGGCGGCGCGCCGCGCGCCGCCAGCCGGCGACGGAGCTCTCGGGCGCGCCGGGGCGCCGGGCGGGCCGCGCCTGCCGGCCGCGGATTTTGCGGCCCCAGCGCGCCAGCGGCCGGCGCTCGAGCGGCGCCGGCGTCATCGAGAGGCGCCGGATCTCCGGCATCGACGAGAACGCCGCGCGCTCCGGCGCGCCGCTTTCACGGTCTTGCGCCAGCAGGGTCCCGTCGCGGTCGTTCATGGCTCGACCTGATAGCTCCAGGTTTCCGTCAGCACGTCTTTATTGAGCTGCAAGAAGGCGCGCAGCTCGAGCGGCTTGTCCTTGGGCGGCCTCACCTGGAAGGCGACGCGCCACCCCCCGGTCACGGGATTCTTCGTCACCGTCGGCTGCAGGACCTGCCCGTCCGGCCCGGCGCTCACCACCGGCTTGACCGCGGCGTCGGCCGCGAGGGCCTTGAGCTTCGCCCCCTCGAAATCCAGCACGAACCTTTTCGCGTCGTCCCGGTCGCCGGCGCCGAGGCGGGTGGCGGTGACGCGCCCGGCGGCGGCGTCGAGCGGCTCTTCGGTTTGAAGATAAATCTTATAGGCGAGATCGATCGGCTGGCCGGGCTGGGGCAGCGCCCGGGGAATCCAGTAGGCGACGATGTTGTCGTTGATCTCCTTCGGGCTCGGAATCTCCACCAGCTTGATCTGCCCCTTGCCCCACGGCCCGCCCGGCACGATCCAGGCGTTGGGGCGGAGCTCGTGGCGGGTCTCCAAGTCTTCGTAGTCGTGAAAGTTGCGGTCGCGCTGCAAGAGGCCGAAGCCGCGCGGGTTCTCGGCCTCGAAATAACTCATCCGGAGCTTCTGCGGGTTGACGAGCGGGCGCCAGATCCACTCGCCGGTCCCCAACGCGATCGACAGGCCGTCGGAGTCGTGCACCTCGGGCCGCCAGTCGCCCGCAGGGCGCGGCTTCTCCTCGCCGTAGAGGAACATGCTGGTGAGCGGCGCGATGCCCAGCTCCTTCGCCCGCTTGCGCTCGAAAAGCCGGAGCCGGACCTCGACCACCGTCCGGTCGCCGGGCTGGACGACGAACTCATAGGCTCCGGTCACGCTCTGGCTGTCGAGCAGGGCGTAGACCCGCACGGCGCGCGCGTCGCGGGCCGGCCGCTCGAGCCAGAATTCCCGGAAAAAGGGAAACTCTTCTCCCGAGGCGAGCCCGGTATCGACGGCCAATCCCCGCGCCGAAAGCCCGAACACCTCGTTTTTGGCCACGGCGCGGAAATAGCTGGCGCCGGCGAAGACGATCACGTGGTTGTACTCGTCTTTTTTATACAGCGGGTAGGCGAGGCGGAAGCCGGCAAAGCCCATGTCGGGGGGAATTTTGTCGGCGAACTTGTTTCTGCCGTAGGTGAACAGCTTGGGCGAGAAAGGGACCCTTTTAATGCCCCGCGCATCCACGACGTTGATCGCCACCGCGTGCTGGTAGTAGAGGCCGGGATGGATGAACTGCGCCTGAAAGCGGCCGCCGTCTTTCCAGAGAGATTGCGCCGTATCGAAGCGGATGTCGCGGTAGTCGTCGTAACCGATCTGGATCAGGAAATCGGGCACGGGCGCGGGCGCCTTGAAGGGCTCGGCGGCCGCCTTCCGGGCCAGCTCGGCGACGTAGTCGAAGCCGAAGCGGTTATCGGCGCGCGCCGCGCCGGCAAAACAAGCCAGCGCGACCGCGCCGAAAAAGCAGCGCGTGGCCGTGTGCCGGACAAATCGAAAGCGTCGCATGGTTTATGATAGAGGCCGACTTCCTGCGTGGGAAGAGGGTCCGGGCCAGCGCACAAAATTTTGGCAAAACGAATTTCAGCAAGAGACATGCCAGAGACGTCTTTAAGCGCATATTTATACGGCTCTCGAACGCCCGATCGAATGCTGCTTCTGCGGCGCGCACTTACGCGCGCACTTGCGCCGGCGCCGCGGCCGGCCCGGCCTGAAAGCGGCGGCGCGGCGCGGCCCGGTCACGTAATTTTTTCCTGATTTATTACCTTTTTCCCCAACCCGGATCGGCGCGCCGGCAGCGCAATAGCTTGAAAAATAACCCGTTTAGGGCTGGCATACGCGTTGCTCTTACACTTCTGCGGGGAAGGGAGTTCGAGAGCTATGATAAAGACCCTAATGAAAACCGTTCTGGTGGCCGTGTTGATCTCGTCGATCGCCGGCTGCTTTTATTATCGGCGCGTGGACGACCGCGACGACGAGCGGCGCCCGCGCTATTCGGAGCGGTATCGTTAGCGGGGGGGCGGGGGGTGTTGATGATGTGAGGGTCGCCTTGCCGCGCGAGGCGGCCCTCATGCGGCATTTCCTCTTAACATTTACGGAGTCATAACCTTAGTCATCCTAACATAGAGCGGATCTTCGGGCAGGTAAAAATGATCCGATCCTTCAAGTCGAGAGAAGCGGAGATGATCTTCAGCCGGCGGAAATCCGCCCGCATCCCCGAAGAGGTCCAGCGGCTCGCGCTGAGGGAATTGCGCGCGCTCGACCGGGCGCCGCTCTGCCGGGAAGTCTGGGCCCCGTCCGGGGAAAATTCCGGCAACGGCTCGGGGGGCGGAGCGCACGGCCGGTACGCCATCGCCATCAACGACGAGTGGCAGATCCGCTTCGACTGGCGCGAGGGCCACGCCTACGACGTGGAGATCGTCGACGGCGCCCCGCATCATAAAGAATAAAAGCCGCTTCTTTCCGCGTCCTTCCTCTGTCTCTTCCGGGGCCCCTCTTGACGCTCTTCCGGGCTTTGACCTATGGTCCAAGTCGGAGGCCCGCCATGATCATCGACGCCGACGCCCACGTGATCGAGACCGAGCATACCTGGGACTACCTCGACGCGGCGGATAAAAAATTCCGCCCTTTGCTCTTCGATTCTCCCGGCGCGCCGGGCGTCGAGTACTGGGCGCTCGACGGCAAGGCGATCGGTTTCCGCAACCCCACGCTCACCGAGCAGGACCTCGAGGTCAAAGCGAGAGAAGCCGGGCGGACCTTCCAGACTCCGGCCGAGGCGCGCGAGATGCGCGACGTGGAGCTGAGGCTGCACCACATGGACCGGCTCGGCATCGACGTCCAGGTGCTGCACAACACGCTCTGGATCACGCGCGTGGCCGAGCGGCCCGAGGCGGAGACCGCGCTCTGCCTCTCGTGGAACCGGTGGATGGCCGACGTCTGGAAGCAATCGGGCGGGCGGCTCCGCTGGTCGTGCGTCGTCCCGGCGCTGACGATCGAAGACGCTTTGCCGCAGATCCGCTATGCGCGCGAGCACGGCTCGGTGGCGGCCTGTCTGCGGCCGTTCGAAGCGGGCCGGCAGATCGCCGACCCGTACTTTTATCCGATCTACGAGGAAGCGAAGCGCCTCGACATGGCGGTGGCGATCCACATCGCCAACGCCGACCCCGCGCTGGTGGAGCAGTTCCGCCCGCGCTACGACAAGATGGGCGGCTTCGCCCAGTTTCGCGTCCCCACGGTCGTCGCCTGCCTGTCGCTCATGATGAGCGAGCTGCCCCGGGTCTTCCCCGGGCTGCGCTGGGGCTTTATCGAGGCTTCGACGCAATGGGTGCCCTGGGTGGTCAACGAAGCGGTCCGGCGCGCGGGCGCCCGGAGCTTTCCGAAAAACCCGCTGAAGGAATTCAACATTTACGTCTCGGCCCAGACCGACGACGACTTCCCCTACGTGCTCAAGTACGGCGGCGAGGACAATATCGTCATCGGCACGGACTACGGCCACACCGACGCCTCCAGCGAGGTGGACGCGATCACGATCTTTCGCGCCAACGGCTCGATCGGCGAGGCGGCCAAAAAAAAGATTCTCGACGACAACCCGCGGGCTCTCTATGCGCTGTAAAGCCGGCCTGATCTTTCTGATCCTGCTGATCCTGGCCGCGGTGTTGTTCCGGGCTGCGGTCGCCCCGGCCGAGGAAAAAATCCGCATCGCCTACGGCTCGGTCAGCGCGCAGTCGGGCCTCGTCTGGATCGCCAAGCAGAAAAATATCTTCGCCAAATACAATCTCACGCCGGAGATCGTTTACATCCCGGGCGGCTCGATCAACGTGCAGGCGCTCGTCTCCGGCAATCTCGACCTTTCGCAGCTGACCGCCCCGCCCGGCGTCGCGGCCAATCTCGAGGGCGCGGACATCGTCTACATCGCCTGCTTCGCCGAGAAGCTCAACTACCAGCTCATCACGCGCCCGGAGATCAAAGGCGTCGCGGGGCTCAAGGGCAAGAAGCTCGGCATCAGCCGCTTCGGCTCCTCGGCCGATTTCGGACTCCGCGTGATGCTCAGGCGCCTGGGCATCGACCCGGCGAAAGACGTGACCATCCTCCAGATCGGCGACGAGCCGGCGCGCAGCGCCGCCGTCCAGACGGGAAACATCGACGGCACGGTGATGAACGCCCCCTTCGGCGCCGAAGCGGAAAAGATGAAGCTCAACATCGTCGCCGACTCCATCAAAATGGGGATCCCGTTTTTCGGCACGGGGCTGCTCGGGAGCCGGCGCGTCCTCGAGCGCGAAGAACCGAAGGTGTTGAACCTGCTGCGGGCTTACCTCGAGGCGATCAAGGTGCTCAAGACCGAGCGGGCTTTTTCGATCCAAGCGCTGTCGCAATTTACCCGGATAAGGGACATGAAGGTCGTCGAAGAGGGCTACGACTACTTCAAAGACCAGTTGCCGAACGTGCCCTATCCCTCCCTCGAAGCGATGCAGGCGGTGGTCGCGCAGATGGCCGAGACCAATCCCAAGGCGCTCAAAGCCGACGCGCGCGCCTACGTGAACGACCGCTATTTCCGCCAGCTCGAAAGCGAGGGGTTCGTGAAAAAGCTCTGGCAGAAATAGATCGCGTTACCCGCCTACGTAGTTTGCCCCACTGAAATTTTTTCTTCCACCGTTACTTTTCTCCACCCGTGCGCGCTCGCGCCGAAAAGAAACCGGCGCGGTGTCTGGCTTTTATCTGGCACACGCTTTGCATTTTAACCAAGATGGACAATTGAAAACATGATAGAGGGGGTTCAATGAAATCGCTGCAAAAATCCGCCTGGGCCGTGGCGCTGGCGTTGATCGTTTCCACCCTGGCCGGCTGCTACGCTTATGTCGACGACGGCTATCGTGGCCGCTACCGCGACCATTACCGCTACTCTTACCGCGACCGCGACGACGGCTACCGCTACAGCTACAGGTACCGCGACCGCGACCGCTGGTAAAGACGGCGCCGGGGCATAAATAGCCGTAAACGCCGCCGATTGGGTTCCTGCCGCAAGCCTGAAATTCCATTGGCAGGCTCCGGGAGGGTGTGTTAAAATGCTCCCCCATGCGGCTTCGTCTGCAATCGTCCCAGCCCGACGTTCTCAACCACGCGTTTGCGCTGCGGGCGATCGGCCAGGATCTGACCCCGCTCCTGGTCACGGTCCTGGAGATACGGATCGACGACGGCGTTTACATCGCCCACGGCGTTTCGCTCCGCGACTCGGGCAAGTTCGAGCGCAAATATAACCGCGAAGAGCTCCTGCGTCTGGATCGGCTGGGAAGGGCGCGCGCCACCGGCCTGGTGAAGACACCCGACGCGGCCTCGCTGGCCGAGGCGCTCCGCACCGTCGGCAGGGTCGTCGACTCGAAGGGCGGGCGGCTCATCCGGTTATTCAAAGACCAGCGCAAGATCACGTTCGAATTCCACGACCAGGCCGGCGCCGTTCAGCGCGACGAGAACCACAGCCTCGCCGTTTACCAGAACCAGCAGGAGGCGGTGTCCCAGAGGAGCAAGAAAAAAGACGCCTGGGACGACAGCAAGTAGGAGAAGAGCCGCTTCACAGTTCGATTTCCCTCGTTTTTTTTCTCTTCGATAATATTGGATCCCTTGACGGCGCTCCGCCTTCTATACTAGGAACGGCTGAACCGGAAGGGAGGATTCTCTATGAATCGGCTCGGCGTTCTGGTCTTCAGCCTCTCCGCCTTCCTGGCGGCGGTCCTGGTCCCGGCGCCGCCGGTCCACCCCGCCGACAAGGTCAAGCTGCCCTATTCCCCCATCGGCTGGGAAAGCCTCCCCTGGTACGTCGGCAAAGAGGGCGGATATTACGAGAAATACGGCGTCGACGCCGATCTCTTCTTCCAGGGGGCCTCCTCCGAGATCATCCAGGCGATGCTCGCCGGCGACGCGCAGTTCGCGGGGATCGGCGGTCCGGCGATTCTTTCCAACGTCATCGCCGGCGGCGACGTGATCCAGATCGCCGCACTGGTCAAGACCTTTACCATTCCGCTCTACTCGCAGCCCTCGATCAAGACCCTGGCCGACTTGAAAGGCCAGAAGGTGGGCGTCAGCCGGTTCGGATCGGTGACGCACATCACCGCGCTGTCGGTCCTGCAGCGCGCCGGGCTCCTCAAGGACGTGACCATCGTGCAGACCGGCGGCGTGCCGGAGTCGGCGGCGGCCATCATGTCCGGGGCCGTGGCCGCGGCGACCGTGCTGCCGCCGCAGAGCCTGATGCTGAAAGACAAGGGGTTCCGCGAGCTGGTCGGTCTGAAGGAGCTGAGAGATTTGAACATCCCGTTCGTCGAAAACGGGCTCGCCGTCAGGCGCTCGTTCGCCAATAAAAATCCCGACCTGGTGAAGAGGTTCCTCAGGGCCTCGCTCGAAGGGCTGAAAAGGGTCTTCGACGATAAGAGCTTCTCGATGAAAGTCCTCGGGCAGTACACCAAGACCGCCGATCCCAAAGTCCTGGAAGACAGCTACGAATGGGCGGCGGCCGCCTTCGTGAAGGATCCGCGTGTGCCCGCCGATGCCCTCAAGGGGCTGGCCGACCAGATGGTCTCGCTCAAGATGGTCGACGCGGCGGCGGCGGGGAAAACGCCCGTGACGGCGTACTTCGACAATCAGTATGTGGAGGCGCTGGAAAAGGAAGGGTTCCTGAAAAAACTCTGGCCGTAAATCGGCCTGCTCTATTTCGCCGCGGCCGCTACTTGAGCTGCGCCAAAAAGCCGGTCTTTCTGATCTCGTCGACGAAGCGCAGATCGACGAAATCCTCCGCCTTGGTCCTGGCGGCGCGCGGGTCGGTGAGCGCCTGGATCTCGAGCGTCTGTCTGAGCCCGTCGAGCGTCGGGTAGCCGTCGTCCACGAGCAGCTCGGCGTTGGCCGCGTAGGCGCCGTCGAGCACGTCGCGCGGGACGCCGCGCGTGTATTTCTGCATCACCCGGATCGTTTCTTCCTTGCGGGTCTTCAAGAAGTGGACCGCCTCCGCCATCGCGAAAACGACCCGGCGCGCCTCGTCGGCGTGCTCCCGGATATACTTCCGCGTCGTCGCGGTGCAGTTGAACTGAAACGGCACTTTGAATTTCGCCATGTCGACGATCGTTTTGAGCCCGTTTTTCTCCGCCTGGAGCTTCTCGCCCTCGGTGACCACGGTAAAGTCGGTCTGTCCGGTCATCGTGGCGGTGAGCCGCGCCGGGCCGCCGCCGATGGTGACGGCCTTGATCTCTTTGTAAGGCACGCCCACTCGGTTGAGCGCCAGGCGGAGCGCGAAGTCGGCCGAGGTGCCGGGAATGTGCACCGCCGCGGTCTTGCCTTTGAGCTCGGCGGGCGACTTGATGTTGGGATTGCCGACGATGAAGTAGGGCAGCGTGTTCATCTGGCTCTGGAGGATCGCCACGTCGCCGCCCGCGAGCCGAGCGTTGATCACCGCCGTGCCCACCGCGCCGCTGTAGCCCAGGTCGCCGGCGATCAGGCTCTGGATGCCGCGCACGCTGCCGTTGATGAAGATCAAATCCATGTCGGCGCCGTGCTTTTTATAAAGCCCCATATCCTTGGCGAGCCAGTAGACGATCGACGAGCTGGTCGAGTCGGAGATATAGGCGATGTAAGTCCCCGCGCGGGCGCCGGGCTGACCCGAGGTCAGGCCGAGCAGCAAAACGGCGGCGGCTAAGGCTCTCTTCATGGCGGCGGCCTCCCCTAACGTGCTCATCCTTTAGCGCATCGCCGGGCCCCGGACAAGGCGGGTAGGTTTCGCCGGCTTTTTGTCTTTCCCCGGCATCGCTGCTATAAAATGGGTCGCTTTATGGAAATCGTCCTGGCGACTTTGTGGATTTACCGGGTGGCGCTCAGGCGGACCGTCGAGCTGTTGGCGGCCAATTGGGGGATCATCTTCGCGCCGCTCGCCTACAGCCTGATCCTGTCCGCCGCGGCCACGCTCGCCGCGCCGCTCGGGATCGTCGGCGGCTTCATCGTCACGGCGGCGACCGCGGCGTGCGCCAGCTCGGGGCTCTTTCTGATCCAGAACATCGTGCGCGCGGGCAGGGTGAGCCTCGGCGACTTCACCCGGGGCTTTTCCGTTTATCTGTGGGACATCCTCGGCATCGCGTTCATCCTCTGGATCCCGATGATGCTTTTGTCCGAGGCCGCCGCCGCGACGCCTCAGGGGCCGGTGATCGTTTTTCTCGTCCAGCTCCTCCTCTACATCATCCTCAATCCGGTGCCCGAGCTGATCTACCAGACGCGCACCTCCGGCATCGCGCTCCTGTCGGCGAGCTACGAGTTCATCGTGGAAAACTGGATCGAGTGGTTCGCGCCGAACGTGGCGATCGGCGTGGCGGCCTACTGGCTGATGCGCTGGCTGGATATCCCGGCGGCCTACCTGCCGCCTTTTTTCCGCTTCTTTTTTCTCTTTTCGGTCTTCGGTCTCTTGCTCACGTTCCTGATGATCTTCCGCGGCCTGCTCTTCTCCGAGCTGAACGACACGACGCGCCGGAGCCGCGCCTACCGCTACCGCGCGCGCGGCGACTGACGGGCCGCTTCAGCAGCCCGGGCCGCCCGCGGCGCCGAGCGACGTTTCGACGATCGCCCCCGCGGCGCTTTCGCCCGCCGGCGGCGGCGATTTTTCCACCAGATCGTCCGCGGCCGGCGGCGCGGCTTTGGCCGCCGCCTTGAGCGCCGCCAGGTCCGCCGTATCGCCGTGGATGCCGGCGATGGTCGCGACGTCGAGCCCGAGCTTTTCAATTCCAGCGAGCAGCTCGGCGGCGCCGGGGCCGGCGCGGACCCGGTTCTGCCGCGGGTTGGCGAGGTCCGCCTCGATCAAAATCTTCTCGCGCGGCAGGTAGACCACCTGCATGTCGTCGGCGTGCGAGTTGGGGAGCGGGTAGATCACGATCTCGCGGCTCCCGTCGGAGAGCGCCCGCGCGCCGTCGGCCGATTCGATCGTGACGAGCCGGCCGCTCTTCTCCAGGGCATCGGGCCGGAGCGTGTGCGGCGCGCGCGCCATGCAGCCGTAAAACTGCCGGGCGAGCTCGGGCGCGGCGACGATCGCCCCCTCCGCCATGTAGCCGCGCACGCCGCCGGCGTGGTCGATGTGAAAATGGGTCGGGATCAGGTAGCGGATCGGCTTCCCGGGGAAGCGCTCCTTGACCGCGCGGATCACCGCCTGCGAGCGCGCGTCGTAGAGCGGCGCCTCGACGACGACGAGGTGGTCGCGCATCTCGATCACGATCGAGTTGTGCGACGTCCCCTGAGCCGAATAGACGCCGTCGGCGAGCCGGACCATCTCGACGGGCGGGCTCCGGCCGAGGTCCTGGTAGCTCACGTTGCCGGCCACCCGGCGGATGAGCCACTGGGAGGCGATCGGCCGCGCGTCGGCCTTCTCGCTCCGGACCGCGTCGGGGACCGCGAAGGTCTCGGGATAGAGCGCCACGTTGTGGCGCACGGACAAGAGCCGCTCCTCCTGGAGCGGCCTGCCGTTCAGCTCGTAGCGGAGCGCGTAGGGGATCAGCACGCCGTCCGTTTTGCGCCAGTCGGAGTAGCGGAGCGCGTAGCGGCTGTCGCCCTCGATCGGATCGTCTTCGAGGATCTCCGTCATGAAGGGCAGCTTGGTCCGGGGGTCGAAATAAACGCGGAACTCGCCGCCGCCGTCCACGAAGGCGACGATCGCTGCGCCCTTGCGGCCCTCCGCGGCGTCGAGCCGCCTCAAGCTTTTCTCTCCCAGCGCCGTCAGGATGAGATTTACCGCCGAGCGCTTCTCTTCGCGGAGCCGGGTCGCGAGGCGCGCCGGGTGGAGCCGGCTCTGCTTGCCGCCTTCTTCCAGCAGGCCGACGGCAACATTCAGGCCGCCGCCGGCATCCAAGGCGCCGCCGGCATCTATGACTTCCAGATAGTGGATCGACTCCGCCCTTGCTCCGAGGCGTTGGGAATTCCAATCGAGCCGGAGGCGCGGCCGGGCGAGGTCGCGCGTGAGCGTGTAGCGGAATCGGCCGGTCTGCCGGCTCGGGTCGCCGGGGCGTTTGGCCGACGCGTGCTCGAACTGCTTGCCCTCGCTCTCGATCACCTCGCTCTTGAGGGCGCGGAGCGCGGCGAGCCCGCCCATCGCCTTGGCCGCCTGCTCGACCAGCGCCCGGGCGTCGGGCGACTGGGCCGCGGCCGGGCGCGCGCAGGCCGCCGCCAAGACGAGGCCGGCGGCGATCCAGGCTCTCCGCAGGCTCCCGGCCCGGATTATTTTATATCCGCGTTGTAAGGATCCTTGAGATGCTTGCGTATCCATAGTTGTTTGACCAGATGATAGCCTTCGTGGCCGGCGAGAAAGATTCCCAGGCCGAAGCCGGCCCAGCTCAAGAGCGAGGCGACGACGATCGCGGCGACTTTCTTCTCGTTGGAGACCGGCATGTAGAGGACGATGAAAAAATAGGCCAGGTAGACGGTGAAGCTGACGGCGATCAGCGCCACCCCGACGGCGAAGCGGACCCTCCTCGCGGTCGGCGCGTGCGGGGTGGTTGCCTCCGGGGTGTTCATGAGTCGGAAATCCAGGCTGCCGCATAATCCATAGCATATTTATTCGCCTTCGTCCCCTCCTTGACACCCTCTCCCTCTTCGTGATGAGCTACAGGACGGCGGGTTATTTTTTGCGAGGTCGAATAAGGATGAAGCTCTATACTTTTTTCCGCAGCTCGGCGTCCTACCGGGTGCGCATCGCGCTGAATCTAAAGGGCCTCGAGTACGAGGCGGCGCCGGTCCACCTGCGCCGCGGCGGCGGCGAGCACCTCTCCGCGGTTTATCGAAAGATCAATCCGCAGGCGCTCCTGCCGGCGCTCGAGGACGGCGGGCGCATCCTCACGCAGTCGCTGGCGATCATCGAATACTTGGAAGAGCGCCATCCCGAGCCGCCGCTCCTGCCCAAAGAGCCGGCCGACCGCGCCGCCGTGCGCGCGATGGCGCTCGCGCTCGCCTGCGAGGTGCACCCGATCCAGAACCTGCGCGTGCTCAATTATTTAAAAAGCGATTTCCAGCAGAGCGACGAGGGAGCCAACCGCTGGGCCAGACACTGGATCGGCCTCGGCCTCGGCGCGCTGGAGGAGATGGCGCGCGCGGCGCGGCGCGGCCGGTTCTCGTTCGGCGCCGCGCCGACGCTGGCCGACGTTTGCCTCGTGCCGCAGCTCGCCAACGCCCGGCGCTTCGGCTGCGACCTCGCCGCCTATCCCACTCTCCTTAGCATCGAGGCCGCGTGCGCCGCGCTGCCGGCCTTCGCCAAGGCCGCGCCGGAAAATCAGCCGGACGCCGAATAAAGGAGCCCCGGAGGCGACCATGGAATTCACCGGCATCTACTGCGCCAACATCACCCCGTTCGAGCCGGACGGCAAAGCGATCCGCCTGGACGAATTGGAGCGGCTGTTCGCCGATCTCAAGCGCAGCGGCGTTTCCGGCATGGTGTGCAACGGCCACGCCGGGGAGGGCGAGCTCTTAACGCGCGCGGAGAAGCTCGAGGTGGTGCGGCTCGCGCGCCGCGTGCTGGGAAAAGATTATCCGGTCGTCGCCGGCGTGCATGCGCTCCCGACCTGGGAGCTCGTCGAGCAGGTCGCCGAGGCGCGGGAAGCGGGCGCCAGCGCCGTGATGCTCTGCGCGCCGCCGCTCTTCGCCTGGCACGCCGACCGCCACCCGGAGTTCGGCATCAACCAGGTCCGCGCCGTGGCCGAAGCGGTCCCGGACCTGCCGATCGTGCTGTTCCAGTATTCGCCCAACAACCCGTTTTACTACCGGCCGGAGGTGCTGGCGCGCATCTGCCGGGAGATCCCCCAGGTCGAGGCGATCAAGATGGCGACCAACGTCGACGTGGCGCAGTTCGAGGAGGAGGTGCGCGCGGTGCGCGCGGTCGCGCGGAAGGTTTACCTCCTGCCGGCCAACGGCCGGACGTTTTACTACGCGTTTCAGCTCAAGCCGGACGGCGCGCTCTCCGGCTCGGCCAACTTCGCCCCGGCGCACGACGTGGAGCTGCTCGAGGCGGCGGCGCGCGGCGACTTGAAGCGGGCGAAAGAGCTGCACGATCAGATCTTTCCGGTCTTCCGCCTGGTGTACCGCGACCCCTACGTCTATCTCCACATCCGCTATAAATATTGCGCCTGGCTGCTCGGCAAGATATCGAGCCCGGCGGTGCGCTCGCCGCTGACGCCGCTGCCCGACGACGAGGTCAAGGCGCTCAAGGAAGGGCTCTACGCCGCCGGCTTCGAGCCGGTGCACTAGGATAGTTTCTAGTTTCAGGTTTCGAGTTTCAGGGAAGATCGTTAAAGCGGCGGGCCGTTCTTCGAGCCCGCGCAAGGCGCTCGCTCAAGCCGCCGCCCGCCCGCCGAGCCGCGCAATGGGCCGGCGCTTAATCCCAAACGTCTGTAATCGGATGCGCGGCTCTTGATCGGGCGGCGGCCCTCGCTCGAAGAAGAGCGGAAGAAGATAGGGCTGCTTTCCTGGTCGTTCGTCGCGCCCGCTCAAGCCCCGTCCGTTCTCCGAGCCCGCGCCTCGTTCAAGCGGTGGACCATTCTTCGAGCCCGCGCAATGGGCCGGCGCTAATCCCAATGTTATCGGATGCGCGGCGGCGGCCCTCGCTCGAAGAAGACTCGAAGAAGAGTGGAAAGGTAACTGTAATCCGCTCGCCCTGAGCCTGTCGAAGGGCGCCGATTAACGCCTGATCGAAAGCGAGGCCTTTTTCGTCACGCCGCCGAACGAGGCGGTGATCGTGGCCGAGGTTTTCCCGCCGGTGGTCGTGGTGACGGTAAAGGTCGCCGAGCCGGCCCCCGCCCCGACTGTGACCGAGGGCGGCACGGCGGCGCGGCTCGACTTGCTGCTCGATAGGTTCACGACGAGGCCGCCGGCCGGCGCCTTGCCGCTCAAAGCGACGGTGCCGGTCGAGTTCGACCCGCCGACGACCGTCGTCGGGTTGAGCGAGAGCGAAGACAACACCGGCGGCAGAACCGTGAGCGGCGCCGATTTGCCGGCGCCGTTGTAAGACGCGGTGATCGCCGCATTGGCCGCCGCGGCGACCGGCGAGGTCGTCACGGTGAAGTTCGCCGCGGCCGCGCCCGCGTTGACCGTGACCGTCGCCGGTACGGTGACAGCGGGATGGCCGGTGGAAAGACTCACCACCAGCCCTCCCGCCGGGGCGGCGGACGTCAGTGTCACCGTGCCGGTCGCCGGCTGCCCGCCGGTGACGCTCGGCGGGCTCACGCCGAGCGAGCCGAGCGCCGGTCCCGCGACCGTTCCGGACGGGTTGTAGCCCAATTGGACGACTTCGAAGTCGCTCGCGGCGAGCGCGCCGAAGGCGGGATTCAAAATGCCGTTGTCCCAGCGGAGATCGTACGTGCCGGTGATGTACATGTCCGAGCCGTTGTCGGCGACGATGAGGCCGTGCTTCTGCATGGCGCGGAATATTTTCCGCACGTCCGGGTCGCTCGTCTTCTGCGCCACGTCGACGCTCGCCTTGAGCCTGAGCCGCGCGCCCATCGGCAGCGCGCCCGCGGTCGAGCCGGCGCGGTGCGAGGCGGGATAGACGTAGCCGTTGGTCGAGCGCACCGTGACGCGGAAGGCGTGGCCGATCTCCGCCGTGCCGGGATCGTAGACTTCGTCGTAGCGGACGAGGCCCGGCAGGATCGCCAGGCCGGCGGCGTCCGCCGAGGTCCAGCCGTCGGGGCGGCGGTCGTCGGCGTTCATGTCGAAGAACGCGCCCGAGCCGGCGGACCATCTTTTCAAGCTCGGGTTATAATAGACGTTGTACAGCTCGTAGAGATGGTTCCGGTCGGCGTCGACGATCAAAAGATGGCGGTCCTGGCTGTTCGTGAGGTCGACGTTGCCCGGATCGCCGCCCTCGATCCAGTAGGGCTGGGTCGCGGCCTCGGGCGGGATCGGGTAAAACGGAAAGCTCGTATTGGTCGCGTGATCGACCCCGTCGCTCTCGTCCGAATAGAGAAAATCCACCGCCGCCAGGTCGGCGCTCGTCACGCCGGCGACGACCGCGTAGGGCATGCCGTAGATCGCGTAGGGGTCCCCGGCGCTGGAGGCGTCGCCGCCGAGGTCGGGGTGAAGGCGGCGCGTGCCGCCGTTGTTGATGAACGAGATATAGGCCGCCGAATTCGCGTCCACCGGCCAGCCGCTGATATCGAGGTTCCACCAGTTGTCGGCCGGGAAGAGCGGCGCCGGCTCGGTGAGCGGGCCGCCGCGCACGCTGTTGATCGCCTGGGCCGGAGCGCTCAAACACAGCGACAGCAGAACCGCGATGGTTATCGTCGGCGGGGCTAAAAAGCGAAAAAATCGAATCATCAGTTGGCGCCTCCGTTGGAGGCTGTCTAGAGCAAGCGGCATGCCGGACGGGCGGCTGCCCGCGGCTCCGGGGAAACGAAGGATTGGCGTGGGAAAACAGCGACAGATCGGGACCCCGGCGTGGCCGTGTTACGGCACCCGGGCCGGCGGTTTGCCTTTTTCCTTCACCGCCGCGACTTTATCCTGCACCTTTCCGCTTGACGGCTCTCGGAGAGTTGCCTTATTTTGCAGCCACTGACGGAGGAGAAGGACATGACAAAATCAATCACGCCGGGCGTCTACTGGCTGGCCTGTCTGGCCGTCCTCGCGCTCGCGCCCGCCGCCTGGGCCGCCAAAGTTTCCGTCCTGGTCGACCTCGATCCCGACAGCGCGGACCAGACCGTGATCGTCGAGACCGTCACCGCCGACCCGCAGGGGCGGCTCTACGTCTGTGACCGCGTGACCGGCAACGTCATCCGCATCGACCCCAAGGACCCCAAGCTCGTGGTCGTGGGGCGCATCGAGGCGCGCGAGATCGACGGCAAGAAAGTCCGGGCCGACTCTTCCGGGCTGGTCTTCAGCCGCGCGGGCGATCTCTACCTCACCAGCGGCGCCTTCCGCGAGATCGTCCGAATTAAAAAAGCCGATTTAAATCCGGACAAGCCGGGGGCCGCCGCGACCTTCGCGACCGACACCGAGGGCGCCAACGGCATCGCCTTCGACAAGAACGGCGTGCTCTACGTCTCCGGCGGGCGGAACGGGAAAATCTATCGCATCGGCCCCGAAGGCGGCGCGGCGGAGAATTGGGCCCAGATCGAGCTCTACACGCGCACGCTGCCGGACGGCAAAACCCAGCAGGCGATCCCGGCCAACGGCATGGTCTTCGACGCGAAAGGGGAAGTCCTCTACGTCGCCGACACGGCGCGCGGCGCGATCTGGAAAGTCGCGGTCGGCGCGGACGGCAGGGCGGGGAAGCCGGCGCTGGTGGCGCAGAGCCCGCTGTTGGAAGGCGCGGACGGCCCGGACTTCGACCCGCAGGGGCGGCTCTGGGTCGCCGCCAACGAGCGCAACGCCGTCGTCATGGTCACGCTCGACGGCAAAGTGGAGGAGATCACAAAGAACGGCAGCGCGGGGCCGCTCGAGTTTCCGACTTCGGTGGTTTTCGTCGGCAACACGGCCTACGTCAACAACTTCGACACGCCGCGGCGCGACAATCTGGCCGCCGACGGCAAGACCTCGCTCGACGGCATCGGCGCGTCGATCGTAAAAATCGAGCCGTAGGAATTTCGCGGCCGCAGCCGGCCTTACGGCCGCATTTTTTCCAGCAGGTTGACCAGGTCGTCGGCGTGCTCTTCTTCGACCGCCAGCAGGCCTTCCATCAGGCGGCGGGTCGTCGGGTCGTCGTCGCCGAGATAGCGCACCATCTCGCGATAGCTGTCGATCGCGATCCGCTCCGCCACCAGGTCTTCACGGATCATCTCCACCAGGGAATTCCCCTCGACGTACTCGGCGTGGCTGCGGGTGAGCAGCCCCTCCGGGTTGAAATTCGGCTCGCCGCCGAGCTGCACGATCCGCTCCGCGACCTGGTCCGCGTGGCCCTGCTCTTCGCCCGCGTGCTGGAGAAACTCGTCCGCGGCGGCCTGGGCGTCCAGTCCCGAGGCCATATAGTAATGGCGCTTGTAGCGCAGCACGCAGACGATCTCGGTCGCGAGCGCCTCGTTCAGCAGCTTGACGACGTTGTCGCGGTCGGCGCTATAGCCGGGCGTCACCGCGCCCTGCTCCATGTGCTGCCGCGCGCGCTCGCGGAGCGTCCTGATATCGGTCAGAAACGGTTGCTTGGTCGTCATGGCTTCACCCCTCCCGATTCGATACTTCCATTGCTCAGACTTCTTCCGTGATAAACCGGTAGATAAAAGTGCCGAGCTTGTGATCGCGCGGCATGCCGGTGCTCTCCACTTTGATGAGCCGCCGTCCTTCGAGCCCCAGGTCGTTGGCTTTTTTTAAGAGCTTCAAAATCTGCTCGAACTCGAATCGGGGCCCGACGCCGTTGATCTCGACCACGAGGCCTTCGGCCTCGACGGTCCGCTTGTCCAAGTCGCTCATGGCGCGCACCTCCCAGGGCTGGCCGGCAAAAAGGCGCGACCGGCACAAGCCGGCCGCAGCGTTCGATGCGTCTAGGCTACCGCGGGTGGGAACAAAGTCAATCGGGAGATTTCCCGATATCGGAAGGTCCAGCCGAAGACAGCCTCGCCCGGCAATACTCAGAGCCGCGGTCGTAGCCGGCGCGGAAGTGCGGCCGATCGTACTCGGTGGGATAATGCCGGCTCAAGACGACGACGACGAGGTCGTAGGACCGGCCGCGGATGTCGGGACGGAGCGCGGCCTCGAAGCCGCGCCGGAAGTCGGGCTCGATCGAATCGAAATCGGTCTCGTTGGCGGCGTAGCGCTCCGCCTCGGCGCTGCGGAGCCCGATCCACCAGCGCTCGCGCGCCGCGTCGACGCTCTCCGCGCCGCGCCGCGCCAGGAGGGCGCGCGCGAATTCCGCCTGCTCGTCGCGCGCGGGAAAAACCGCGACGATGGAGCGGCCGCGCCGGAGCGCGTCTTCGTAGACGAACCATTCGTCTTTGGGCAGCCCCTCCGAAAACGCCCGCTCCAGAGCGCCGCCCGCGGTCGCGCCGACCAGCCCCAGAAGGGCCGCGCCGGCGACGCCGAGCGCCACCACCGGCCCGACGCCGGGGACGAGGGCCGTGGCCGCCGCCATGCCGAGCGAGGCGCCGAGGCCGGTGCCCACGACCGCGCCGACGGCTTTTCCCATGCCGGGCTGCTCGCCCTCGGTCGTCGGCACGCTCTCGCGCAGCTCGTCCTCCGAGGCTCCGGGCGCGAGGAAAGTGATCTGGTGGCTGGCGAAGCCGCTCCGCAGCAGATCCACCACGGCCGCCCGCGCGGCGCCCACGCTGTCGAAAATTCCCACGACGGGTATCATGACTAAAAATCTACCGGATCGCCCGGAGCCGTCAAATCGGGAGAACCCCGCAGGCAGGTAAATTTTATTTTAAAGCGCGCGCCGGTTATAGGCAAACCGCCGGGCGGGATATAGTTTTATTCGGAAGAAAAAAAACGGAAGGAGCCGCGCGGTCCGCGGCCGGGTGGATTTTTATGGGAGTCGGAGATCTTTTCTGGGTCTTTCTCATCATGGCGTCGCTCCAGCCCGTCATCCAAAAAGCGCTGCTGGACAGAAACCGGCTCCGGCTGCTGCACGCGCTGGAGCGGAAGCGCGGCAGCCTGGCGATCGCCCTCATCCACCGCCAGGAGACGATGAGCTTTTTGGGCTTTCCCCTGATGCGCTACATCGACGTCAACGATTCCGAAGAGGTGCTGCGCGCCATCCGGCTCTGCGCGCCGGAATATCCGATCGATATGATCGTCCATACCCCCGGGGGGCTCGCCCTGGCGGCGGACCAGATCGCCTACGCGCTCTACCGGCATAAGGGCAAGGTCACGGTTTTCGTGCCGCACTACGCGATGTCGGGCGGGACGCTGATCGCGCTCGCCGCCGACGAGATCGTGTTGGACGAGAACGCGGTGCTCGGTCCGGTGGACCCGCAGGTCGGCCAATCGCCGGCCGCTTCCGTGCTGAGCGTTTTGCAGCAGAAAGAATCCAAGGACATCGACGACCAGACGCTGATCCATGCCGACGTCGCGCGCAAGGCGATGGCGCAGATGCGGGGTCGGGTGCGCGGGCTGCTTTCCGGCCGGATGGATGCGGGGCGCGCCGACGCCGTCGCGGACAAGCTCACGAGCGGCGTCTGGACGCACGACTACCCGATCATGCCGCAGGAGGCGATGGAGCTGGGTCTGCCGGTCACCACCGACATGCCGCATGAGATCTACCGGTTCATGAGCTTCTTTCCCCAGCCCACGCGGACCTACCCGGCCGTGCAGTACATCCCGATACCGCACATGGGAGGCGAAAAGCCGGTCAAGGCGGAAAAATAAGCCTATCCCGCCCGGCCGATCGAACCGCGAGCTTGGCCGTTCTAGGAATTGCGCTTGCCGCCGACCGCGCCCGCGGCCGCCGGCTGAAGGGCGTCGAAATCCACGCCGATATTGGCGCCGTCGGTGCCGGCGTTGAAGAAGGGGCTGGTGGCGGCCAGGCGGTAGTCGCCGTTTTCGGCATCGACGAAGCCGACGCCCGCGACAGAAGCGGGAAAGAAGTTCTCCGCCGGATAGCCCGAGGGGTTGCCGCCGGCTAAAACGTTCCTGGCGAAGATGTAGCCCGGGAACCGGGCGCTCCAAGAGTCGGCGGCGGCCGACGGGTCGCCGGCCGCGATGTTGTTTTGATACACGAACCCGGTGTTGGGCGCGCCGTCCACCAGCAGGGCCTTCCCGGACTGGAGACCGGTGTTGTGGTCGATCACGACGTTGGCCGCGCCGCCGAGAATTTGAAACAGAGTCCCGCTCCCGCCCGAATTGACGCCGCCGATCCCCTCGAACAAATTGTCCTGAATCAGGATGCGCCGGGCCTGCTGGCTGGGAAAATCGGGGTCCTGGCCCAGGATGCTGATGCCGGCGCCGCTCCTCCGCAAAACGTTTTTGCGGAACGTAACGTCCTGCACGACCGACCAGGGGGCGGCGCCGCTCGGGTTGCGGACCGTGAAAAGAACCGCAAAGCCGCCGTCCGCCTCGGCCCAATTGTCCTCGAAGACGTTGTTCTCGATCAGCGCGCGCTGGGCGTTCTTGAGCGCCAGCATGTCCTGGACCCGCCGGCGCGCGTCGCCCGGCTTCCACGCCGCGGGCTTGTGAAAATAATTTCCCCGCACCTCGATGTCGGCGGGAACCAGATTGGGAATCGCCGGCTCCGGGCCGCCGAAGACCAGGTTCTCCCCGGCGGCGGCGAGGTAGTTGTTGACGATCTTGAAGGGGCCGGGGCCGTTCCAGCCCATCAGCGCCTGGACCGCCTGCGGCTCTCCGGAGCGGTCGTGGAATTCCGCGAGGTACGAATCCACGACGGCGGTCCGGGCGCTGTTGAGCGTGATGCCGCGGCGGACGCTCGCCGCCGCCGCGCCGTGAATGTAGCAGCGCTCGAACAGAAAATCGGTCGGCGTCCGGGAGAGCGAGCTTTGTTCGCCCGGGCTCTCCAGGCGGACGAGGCTCTCGACCGTCGCGTCGGCGCGCGCGGGCGCCGCGGTGATCTCGAGCGCGGCAAAATGAAAATGGTGCGCCGCCGGGCCGGTCGCGAGCGCCGGCGCGGCGTTCGGGGTGACGATCCGGGCGAGCAGGGGGGAGTCGGACGGCGCCACGCGGGTTCCCGCCGGCGGCAGGCGGTCGTACGCGGCGGAGCGGACGACGATCCAGTCCGCGCCGGCTTTGTTCGGCAGGACGAAATTGCCGACGAACGTGGCGCCGGCTTCCAGGGCGAGGACGTCCCCCGGCTCGGCTCTGTCGAGCGCCGCCTGCAGGTCGCCGCCCCTGGGCACGAAGGTGGTCCGGCCGGCCGGCGGCGGATAGGTGGTGTCCGGCGACGACAGCGGCGGCGACGCCAGGGGAGGCACCGGCTGGGCGTAGGGAGGACGGTACCAGAGGGCGAGCACGGCCAGAAGCGCAATAAAAACTACGCGGGCGCGCGAGCGCCGCGTGAACGAGGGGGCCCGGGACGACATGGACTCTCCTTGAAGGACAAGCTTGGGTTGAGCCCAATCCTGCCCCCGGGGAGAGCGAGGTGACACATATTTTTCTGAGGGAAATCCCTCAGCGGTCTAAACAAAATAAAATCGGGCGAGGGGGAAAACGGCGAGACTATTTACGGACGCGGCGCGTCCCTAGGCGGCGCCGGAAAAATCCGGCTGGCGGGAGTCGGGGGCGGGTCCCAGGTGGATTTGCCGCGCCGGCCGGTCGTGGCCCGCCGGAACGATCTCCACGGTCACCGGCCGGCGCGGCTCCCCGAGACGCGCCCGGGCGCGGCGGATGGCCCACTCCTCGCCCGCCGGGTCGCCGGAAGCCGCCACGATCAGCCGCGCGGAGCGGAGCTTCTCCGCCGTCGCTAAAATCGCGTCCATCGCGTCGATCGCATCATGGGGGTCCACCCCGGCGGCCGCGGCCAGGGCGACCGGCTTGCCGAGCCTCTCGGCGATGTGCACGGCCTGGCTGAAGACAAGGACTGTGTCGTCCGCGCCGTCCGGCCCGCCGTCTTCAGCCGCGGCCGCGGGGTCCAGCGCCAGCACGACCACGTCGATTTTTTTCGTGTCGGTCTCGTCCAGGACCTGCTCCAGATAGCCGAGGCCCGCCGGGCCGCGCGCGGCGAAGAGAATATTGCCCTCCCGCACGCGGAGCGACTCGGGCGAAAGATCGTCCCGGACCTCGAAGCGGAACCTCTCGATCCCGACCTCTTTCAAGGGCTCGTGCGGCAGGGTTTGCCTCGATCCATAGCGGCGCTCCGACGCCGTGAACGCGGCGAACAGCACGGCGGTGAAAACGACCCCCCAGATCGTCGCCGTCTCCTTGGTCAGCATGTTGACGACGGCGAGCAGGAAGAGCGTCGCGGTAATCGCCATCAGCCCGAGCGGGATCTCGGTTCTCCCGATCCTGAGATTGAGCGGGACCTTCCAGCGCGGCGCCTCGGGCGCCTTGAAGCGCAGCACGGTGACGGCCAGGGCCTTCAGCGCGAAGCTCCAGACGACGCCGAAGGCGTAGGCCTCGCCCAGCCGGTAGACGTTGCCGCGGCTCAGCACGATCGCCGCGAGCTGGAGCGCGGCGATCAGATTGATGATGCGGTAGGTGGTGCCGTACCGGGCGTGCGGCTCGCGGAACCATTGGGGCAGCACGCCGTCCTCGGCGACCCGGTTGAGCACGCCGTTCGAGCCGATGATCGCGGTGTTCACCGCGCCGGAGAGAATCAACATGCCGACGAGCACCACGAAGGCGTGGAAGGCGAGCTTTAAAGACGCGGGCCCGGCGAGAAAGATCGCCAGGCCGCCGATCAGGTTGTCGTAGTAGCGCGCGCGCTCGGCGTCGGGGATGAGCATCACCGAAAAAAACGACACCAGCGAGGTGAACAGGAGGCTGTAGATGAAGATCGTGAGCCCCGCGCGCTTCAGATTTTCGAGCTTGGGCGCCTCGATCTCGCGGTAGACCTGGGCCAGGCTCTCCTCGCCGCTCATCGCCAGCAGCGAGTGGCCGAGCGCGATCAGAATCGCGATGAAGGGAATGGACGGCGCCGCCGTGCCCTTGAGCCAGCCGAGCGCCTCGTCGCTGAAGCTGAGATTCTCCGGCGCGGGCGGCGGCACCGGCTGATAGCCGCGCGTGAAGACCGTGATCAGGCACCAGGCGATCAGGATCACCACCATCACCGTCGTGATCTGCATGATCCGGAGCGCCTTGGCGCTCGAGAACGGGATGCCGATCCGGTTCGTGCGCCAGAAATAAAGCGTGACCAGGACGGCGAAGCCGGCCGCGAACGAAGGGCCGGGCGCTCTCGGCCAGGCCAGGCCGAAGTAGCCGGCGGACTCGTTCAAGAGGCCGGCGAGATACAGACCGGCGCTCACCGCGCTGATCGGTCCGGTGAGCGTGTAGTCGAACAGGAGCGCCGAGACCGAGAGCTTGGCGGCGACGCCGCCCATCGCCGCGCGCACGACCCGGTAGACGCCGCCGCGCACGAACATGCTGCAGCTCTCGATGTACACCGCCCGCACGGCGTAGGAGAAGAGCATGATGGCGAGGATGAACCAGGGCGCCGCCTTGCCGACCGCCTGTTCCGCGATGCCGCCGGCGTAGTAGGCGGAAGAGCCCAGGTCGGCGAGCACGATCGCCGCCGCGCGCCAGAAGGAGATGAAGGCGAGCATCGCGGTGATCGGGACGATGTATCTCGGCCGGGCCGTGCCGTCGGTCTCCGTGCGCGCCCCCATAATAAAAGCAAGGCACTTCCATCCCTTGATGAAAATCGGGTGAAAATCCGGGCCGTGCGCGATATGCGAATGAGGGAAAAGGAAAAAGTTTTAGAGAAGGGTGAATGAACTTTCAGCGGGGCCGGTTCGGCGCGGCCTGCGCCAGCAGGAGGTACGAGAGAACCGTCGAATCGGGGCGCGTATTTTTCGCCTGGAGCTGATGGGTCCTGGTCTCGCGCAATTTTTTCAGCAGGTCGCCGAAGGACGCGCCGCTCAAGACGCGGTTGAATTGAGACCGGTAGTTGTGGACGACGCTCACGTTCTCGATCACGAGATCGTAGACCTTCCAGTCGCCGCTGCGCGCGCGCAGCTTGTAATTGATCGCCAGCTCGTCGCCCTTGACCCCCATCACCTTGGTGTCCACCTCGGCGAATTCGCCGTCGCGGCTCTCGCGGAGATAGGCGAATCGGTCGCCGGCGTAGAACTCGATCTGGTCCAGATAGGCGTCTGCCAGGAGGCCGCTGAAGACTTTGACGAAATCGGACCGCTCCCGGAACGTGCGCGCCTGCCAGTGCGGCCCCAAAGAGCGCTGCGCCATCTCCGCGAAGTCGAACGATCGCCTGCTTGAGCCGGACGCGGCGCTCTTTTTTCCGCGCCTCGGACCGCAGGCGCGCGTCCTGCAGGATGTTCTGAATCCCCTCGACGGTGGCGCGGACCTGCTGGGTGGCGACCCCGGCATAAGCCGGGGCCGAAAGAAAAGAGGCCGCGACTACGCCCGCGGCAAGCCTACCCCATCGCCCCATTGCGCCCCCTCACTGCCATCTCTTCGAGAACAGCCTGGACCTGAATAGGATATCCGAGAGCATGTGAGCGACCACCCGGTAGACCTCCTCCTCCTCGTAAACGAAGCGGCTGGTCTCGTCGGTAAGCTGTACGACCAGCTCCCCGATGGTCATGCGCTTGCTCGGGGCGCGGAAAGCGTCCATCTGATTCGTAGCCCGCTGATTCCTAGCCCGCGCCGGGAGGTTTCTCATGGCCACAACGACTCCTTACACGGCGATAAATCGCCATGGTTAGAATAATACGGCGCGGCGGCTACGCCTATTGGGATAAAACTCTATTTTTTGCGGGGATTTCCCTTAGCCGGCCAAAATCCGCCGGCCGCTCAAGTGAAAAAACCAAGCGGGCGGAAGCGATCAAACCGGGCCCGACCGATAGGCGGGAATCGTCCGGCGATTTTTCTTCGCCCGCTTTGGGTCGGGACAGCGTCGTGAGAGTGCCGCCGCCTTTGCTATTTGACGCCATCCACAATCGGCCTGTCGGGATACTCCGGGTCGGGCGATCCGAGAGGCCGACTCTTGCTCGACGGCGTGTCGGTCGAATCCCCGGACCGCATCGTACCGGTCGCGGCGCCGCCCGACCCGTCCCCGGACCTCGAGCTCGACGAACAGCCCCACAGGGCGACGGCGCCCATCAGGAGCAACCCCGCGGCTATATTGCCTGCTTTCATGACTTTCCCCTTTATATATAAAAAATAAATCCGATCGATCGTCAAATCCTCTCCCGACATCCGGGTGAAAAAACCAAGCGGGCGGAAGCATCAAACCGGGCCCGACCCGATAGGCGGAATCGTCCGGCGATTTTTCTTCCGCCCGCTTTGGTTGGAAGCAGACGGAGGCTGCAACGCGCCCCTATCTCATGCCGCCGCCACTCCGGCGCTATCTTGGCTATGGGGCTCCCTGGGCATCCGCGGACGGCGCGCTGGGGTCTTTGACGCTGCCCGAGCCGCCCGGACGGCTCTTGCTCGAGCCGCTGCTGCCGGATGTATCGCTCGATGACGAATCGCCGGACCGCAGCGAGCCGGTCGCGGCGCCGCCCGAGGCGTCCCGCGACCTCGATCCATCACTCGAGCTGGAACAGCCCCACAGGGCGACGGCGCCCATGAGGAGCATCCCGACTGCCATATTGCCTGGTTTCATGACTGCCTCCTTTTTTATCGACTCGTTGGCGTCAAAAACCAAGCGGGCGGAAGCATCAAACCGGGCTCGACCCCGGTAGGCGGGAATCGTCCGGCGATTTTTCTTCCGCCCGCTTTGGTTGAGTAGACGGGTCGCAGCGCGTTTTTATTGCGTGCTGCCGCCGCCGCTGCTTCCGCTCGACGCGCCGGATGAACGGCTCTTGCTCGACGGCGTGTCCGTGGAGCCGCTGCTGCCGGACGCATCGCTCGAAGACGAATCGCCGGACCGCATCGAGCCGGTCGCGGCGCCGCCCGACGAGTCCCGGGACCTCGAGCTCGACGAGCAGCCGCACAGGGCGACGGCCGCCACCAGCAGCGCCCCACCGATCATATTGACGAGTTTCATGCTTTCCCCCTTTTCACTCGCTTGGTTGGCTTTCTTTAGGAATCCCCACCGCCTCCGCCCCCACCGCCTCCGCCCCCACCGCCACCTCCGCCGTCGCCCGACCCGCCGCCGGAACCGGAGCCGCCCTCAGAACCGGAGGAGCCGCCGCCGGAGCCTTCCCCGCCGCCGGAGTCGCCCGATCTTCTGCTGGGCGCGCTGGGCGAGTCCTCTTGCTGCTGGAGCCTTCCAGTCGCCGCCCCGCCCGACCGCGAGCCGGCGCTGGACGAGCAGCCGGCGAGCGCGAGCACCCCCGCCAAGAGAGAAATATAAGCGAGACCCTTGCTTCTCATAGATTGATTCTCCTTTCGATTTTTTAGTCTCTTAACCAGCTGCGCTCTCTCTTGTCTTGTTCTAGCGCGGCGGAGCGTTGCGTCAATCCGGGCAGATACTTGAGGGAGATCAACTGGGCGGCGCGAAACTTTTGCCGGCAGCAAAAAAGGCAAGGCCCCGAAGCCGAAGCCCGGAGCGAACTCCGGTCATCGACTTCGGGGCGATAGGTGTGTTTGCGGGCGGATGAAGTGGAAGGTGCAGAAGTCGAGAACGTTGTTAATGTTGTTTGGTCCCCACGATGATCAAAGCCACGCCTCCGATCAGAGCCACGGCGCCGAAGATCGGCGGCAGCGGGATGCTCTTGTGCTTTTCAGCCGTCGCCTCGATGGGGCCGATGTCGATCACTTTCTCGCGGGTCGTATAGGGAATGCCGTTGTAGGCGAAGGAGAGCAGAGAAAGCGCGATTAAAATAATTCCGATCAGGGTCGCGGGCTTCATGGGTTCCTCCGGTTCTATGCAGCCATTGGACCTCGTACGGCCATTTATACCTATACCGGCGGACGTCCGCGGCCGGCGATCAGGCTGACCAGGAACAGGACGAGAAACACGACGAAGAGAATCCACGCTATCTGCGACGCGGCCCCGGCGATCCCGGAAAAGCCGAGCACGCCGGCGATCAGCGCTATGATCAAAAATGTTACCGCCCAGTTAAGCATAAAGCCTCCCTCTTTTGATTCATCGTCTGATTCATCGTCCCAGCGGCACGATGACCTGGTTTCTTGTCTACCCAAGAAATATGCCAAGGCCCGGAGCGAAAAAAACCCTTTACTTTCCATGCGGGTCTTCCGGCCCGACGCATCCGATGTCCGGAAATTTTTCCCTCGCAAGGTAAAAATGAATGGCCGCGCCCGGTGGCCGCGGCGCCTCGGGTTTTTCCCTGCCGGGGCCTGGATTCGACCGGGATTTTCGGCTATAGAAAAACAGGAATCAGGCGTTACGAATTAGATTTAGTTGGAAGGAGGAAGCACGATGGCGGAAGCGAGCATAGTTCAGCCGAACGATCCCGGGCTCAGCTCGGAGATGGTCGAGTTCCCGGGGGCGGGCCGGAGCGTGAAGGGTTATCTTTCCCGCCCCAAGGACGGCAAGAATCTCGGCACGGTGATCGTCATCCACGAAAATCGCGGGCTGGTGGAGCACATCCGGGACGTCGCGCGGCGGTTCGCCAAAGAGGGCTTCGCCGCGCTCGCGGTCGATTTGATGTCGCCGATCGGCGGGTCGGAGCAGTTCAAGACGCCCGAGGAGGCGATCGAGGCGATCAAAAAAATCACCGGCAACATGGTGGTCGAGGACCTGACGAGCGCCGTCGCCTACTTGAAGAAGCAGAGTTTTCTGAGCGGCAAGGTGGGCGTGGTGGGCTACTGCTGGGGCGGCGGCCAGTCGCTCAACTTCGCCACCAAGTGCAAAGACTTGAATGCCGCCGTGGTGTACTACGGCCGCAATCCCGACCCCCTCGACTCGGTTCAGAACATCCCCTGCGCCGTGATGGGTAATTACGGCGCGGACGACCCCAACATCATGCCCGGGGTCGAGCCGCTCAAGGCGGCGCTCCAGAAATTCGGCAAGCAGGCGGACATCAAGGTCTACCCCGGGGCCAAGCACGCGTTCAACAACAACACGAACGCCGAGCGCTATAATCCGGAGGCGGCCAAGGACGCCTGGCAGCGGACGGTGAGTTTTTTCAAGAAAAATCTGGCGGGGTAAATTAAAAGAGTTTCAGGTTTCTGGTTTCAAGTCCGAGATGGCGGGAACTTGAAACTTGTGACTTGAAACCTGAAACTAAGGGCGGCCGGAGGAATCAGCGGGGGCCGGGCCCGTTTCGACGGGCGCGGCCCTTTTTTTATTCAGCTCGGGCCGCTCGCCGATCGCTTTCAGCGCCACGTCCGGAGTGACCAGGTACGGTCCCTCCGTGACGTCTCGCCAGATCTGCGCGGTGAGCTCCGCGTTGCCGCCCGTGAGCACGAAGGACAGCGCGCCGGAAATGAGCCCCCAGCCGACGGAGACCGCCTTGGCCGGAATCACCACGGCGTTGCCCGCGGTGAGGCCGACGGCCACGCCGGCGGCCTCGATCGGGTCGGCGGCCCGGAGCGGCGGCGCGCTGAGCGCGAGCAAGACGAAGGCGGCGAGTCCGGCGGCGATTTTTTTCATAGGAGTCACCCCTTGAGAGAGAAGAATTTCGACTTGAGCGCGTTGACGCCCTGCTTGGGGTCCCAGTAGCGGCGGACGCCGAAGTAGTAGCAGCAGTTTTGATTGTCCATGTCGTTGCTGAAGGTGCGGAGCTGCCCGTCCTGGAAACGAATCCGCACCAGGCAGGTGCCGCCGGGAACCGAAGAGGTCATGACTTCGGCGACCACGCCGTGTCCCCAGCCGGGATAGCCCTGATGCGAAACCTCGTCGCCGACGCTTAAAAATAATCTTTTTCTTTCACTCACGGCCCTCGCCCTTGTCCTCTGAACATAACAAGCCCGCCCGCCCGCGTCAATATTTCACCCATCATTTCGCTCACCTGAAAGAAGCAGCAGGGTGGGTAAAGCCTCGGTCGCCTAACCTGGGACCGGGGGGTCACAAAAGAGACCGGTAAACGTGACCTCGGGGCACTTTATATAGATTCAGACTCACGATAAAACCTATCGTCGCCGGTTTACACATCGAGGGTGAATTCCGGCGTCCCGGCAGCGTTGCCCTTCACAAGTTTAGAGGAGAGTTTTCGTGCGGCTCGGGAGAATCGGCAAATCGTTTCTGGTCAGCCTCGCGGCCCTGGCCCTGATGGCGATTTCATTCGCCTCGCATGCCCAGGTGCTCGGGACCGCATCCTTGAACGTAGAGCGGCGCGGCCACACGGCCACGCAGCTAAAGGACGGCAAAATCCTGGTCGCCGGCGGCGAGA
>WNFL01043690.1_pt1 | contig 35235 bp, 32 predicted proteins | sample 5400361 | NCBI WGS metagenome assembly WNFL01 (sample SAMN13153351, study PRJNA577476) | soil metagenome | isolation source: 40 cm soil on Douglas fir-dominated hillslope | place: USA:California | collected 2013-09-17
TTCAGTGGTCCTCGCGCAGCATGAACGCGGTGAGCACGAGGTCGAGGAGGAGGATCATGAGCGCTGAAGTCACCACGGTGCGCGTCGTGGCGCCGGAGACTCCCTCGGCGGTCGGCGGAGCGTCGTATCCCTCGAACGTGGCGACGACGGTCACCGCGATTCCGAACACGAATGCCTTCACCAGGCCGTTCAAAACATCATACCGGAAGTCCACCGCCGCCTGCATTTGCGACCAGAAGGCGCCGTTGTCCACGCCGATGATGACGACGCCCACGAGGTAGCCGCCGAAGACCCCCATCGCCGAGAAGAGGAGCGACAGGATCGGCATCGAGATGATGCCCGCCCAGAAGCGCGGCGCGATCACGCGCGCCATGGGCGAGACCGCCATCATGTCCATTGCGGTCAGCTGCTCGGTGGTCTTCATGAGGCCGATCTCCGCGGTGATCGCGGAGCCCGCGCGCGCGGCGAAGAGGAGCGCCGAAACCACGGGTCCCAGCTCGCGCACCAGCGAGAGCGCCACCAGCACACCGATCGATTCGGTCGCTCCGTAGCGCTGCAGGGTCTGGTAGCCCTGCAGTCCCAGGACCATGCCGATGAACAGTCCCGAGACGATGATGATGATGAGCGAGAGCACGCCGCTGAAGTACACCTCGCGCATCACCAGGCGGAAGCGCCCGAAGCTCGTCCCGGAAGACGCCAGCACGAGCCCGAAGAAGCGCGCCATGGAGCCCAGGCGCCAGACGCCGTTCACGACGTTGGCGCCGAGGCGCGCGAGCGGCTTCCTCACGTCAAGCACGGCGCGCTCCCGGGGCGAGGCCCACGTCCGCCGCGTAGGGCTTCGCGGGGAAATGGAACGGCACGGGGCCGTCGGTCTCGCCGTGCACGAACTGGCGCACGTACGGCAGCTCCGAGCGGCGAATCTCCTCGGGCGTGCCTTCGCCGTGGATCACGCCGTCGGAGATGAAGTAGAGGTAGTCGACGATCTGCAGCGATTCCAGCACGTCGTGGGTGACGATGATCGAGGTCGAGCCGAGCGCGTCGTTCAGCTTGCGCATGAGCTGGCCGATCACCGCGAGCGCGATCGGGTCGAGGCCCGCGAAGGGCTCGTCGTACATGACGAGCAGCGGGTCGAGCACCACGGCGCGAGCGAGCGCCACGCGCCGCGCCATGCCCCCGGACAGCTCCGTGGGCCGCAGCCGGTGGGCGCCGCGCATGCCCACCGCTTCGAGCTTCATCAGCACCAGGTCGCGGATCATCGCCTCGGGAAGGCGCGTGTGCTCGCGCAGCGGGAACGCCACGTTCTCGAAGACGCTCAAGTCGGTGAACAGCGCGCCGTACTGGAACAGCATGCTCATCTTGCGGCGCATGCGGTAGAGGGCTTCGCCGTCGAGCTCGTGCACGGCATGCCCGGCGATGCGCACCGCGCCCTGGGTGGGCTTCAGCTGCCCGCCGATGATGCGCAAGAGCGTCGTCTTGCCGCTGCCCGACGAGCCCATGATCGCGACCACCTTGCCGCGCGGCACGCGCATCGAGATTCCCTTGAGGACGGGCCGGCGTCCATAGGCGAAGGTCACCGACTCGACGTCGACCAGGGTTTCTTCGGGCACGGGGGAAATTGCGGGAGCCAAGGCAGCGTATTTTAGCAGCTTTGCCAGCGCGCCCTCCCCTATAATCCGGGCGTGAAGAAGCCTCGCCTGCTGCTGGTCGACGATGACGCGCTCATCTCGGAGAGCCTCGCGTTCGCGCTGGCGGGCGACTACGAAGTGACGCGCGCCGGCGACCGCGCCGAGGCGGTCGCGAGGCTGCGCGAGGGGCTGCGTCCCGACCTCGCCTTGATCGACCTGGGCCTGCCGCCCGTGGCCCACCTCCCCAACGAAGGCTTCAAGCTGATCGGCGAGCTCCTCGCGCACGCTCCGCGAGTGCGCATCCTGGTCCTCACCGGCCAGAACGAGGAGTCGAACGCGCGCCGCGCGCGCGCCCTGGGTGCGATCGAGCTGGTGCCCAAGCCTTGCGAGCCGGAGCTGCTGCGCTCGCTCCTCGCGCGCGCGCTGAAGGCGCACGCGCTCGACAAGCGCGACGACGACGCCGAGCAGGTGAAGTCGCTGGTCGGCGAAAGCCCGCCGTTGCAGCGCCTGCGAAGCCAGATCGACCTCTACGCGGCTTCCACCTTCCCGGCATTGATCCAGGGCGAATCGGGCAGCGGCAAGGAGCGCGTGGCCTTCTCGCTGCACCACCTGAGCCCGCGCTCGCGCGAGCCGTTCCTCGCGTTGAACTGCGCGGCGATCTCGCCGGCGCTGGTGGAGCCCACGCTCTTCGGCTACGCGAAGGGCGCTTTCACCGGGGCGCAACAGGCCAAGTCGGGCTACTTCGAGGACGCGGGCGACGGCACGCTCTTCCTGGACGAGATCGGCGAGCTTCCCGGCGAGCTGCAGGCGAAGCTGCTGCGCGTGCTCGAGAACGGGGAGTACCAGCGCGTGGGCGAAACGCAGACCCGCGTGTCGCGGGCGCGCATCGTCGCCGCCACCAACCGCGACCTGCGCGAGGAGGCGAGCCAGGGGCGCTTCCGCTCCGACCTCTACCACCGCCTTTCGGTATTCGAGCTCACCGTGCCGCCGCTGCGCGCGCTGGGCGACGACAAGCTGCGTCTCCTCGACTACTACCGCGCGCTCTATGCGACGAAGATGGGAGCCCTGCCCTTCGCGCTGGACGAGGCCGCGATCGCGCGCTGGACGGCTTACGAGTTTCCCGGCAACGTGCGCGAGCTGAAGAACATCGCGATCCGGCTCACCACCAAGTACGCCGGCTACACGGTGCGCGCGGCGGAGCTCGAGAGCGAGCTCGCGCCCGGCGACGCCGCCCGCTCCGACCCCGTCGCGCGCGCCCGCGCCGAGCTCGCCGCGGGCAAGCCCTTCAGCCTCGACGCGACTCTGAAGGAGGTCGAGCAGGCCTACCTCGACGCCGCGCTCGAAATCGCGCAGGGCAACATGTCGCAGGCGGCGAAACTGCTCGGCGTCTCGCGCAGCACGCTCTATGGAAGGCTCGAAGCGGCGGGCCGCTCCGGTGCTAGACTGGGCTCCTCCGATACGGGCGAAGCGCGCGGCTGATGACCCCAACAAGCAACGACCCGCGCCGAGCCGAACGCCGATGACGATGTACCTCGAGCACTTCGGGCTGCGCGAAGCGCCGTTCCGAATCACGCCCCATACGGAGTTCTTCTTCTCGGGGGCCAACCGCGGGGCCACGCTCGAGGCGCTGCTCTACGCGATCACCGCCGGCGAGGGCATGGTGAAGGTCACGGGCGAGGTGGGCAGCGGCAAGACGATGCTGTGCCGCGTGCTGATGGAGCGCCTTCCCGAGAGCGTCGAGACCATCTACCTCGCGGTGCCGAGCCTCACGCGCGACGAGATGCTCGCGGCGATCGCCGGCGACCTCGGCATCGACGCCACGGGCGCGAGCACCACCAAGCTGGTGCGCTCGCTGCAGGACAAGCTGATCGAGATCCACTCGACGGGGCGCCAGGTGGTGGCGCTCATCGACGAGGCGCACGCGATGCCGCTCGGCACGCTGGAGGAGATCCGGCTCCTCTCCAACCTCGAGACCGGCACCGACAAGCTGCTGCAGATCGTCCTCTTCGGCCAGCCCGAGCTCGACGTCCACCTTGCGCTGCCGCACATGCGCCAGCTGAAGGAGCGCATCACCCACAACTTCACGCTGGCGCCGCTGCCGCCGCGCGACATCAAGGACTATCTCGCCTTCCGCATGCGCGCCGCCGGCTACCACGGCCCCGAGCTCTTCGGCCCCGAGGTCCTGCGCGTCATCGCCGAAGCTTCCGAGGGCCTCACGCGGCGCATCAACATCTTCGCCGACAAGACGCTCCTCGCCGCGTTCGCCGCGGGCACGCACTCGGTCAACGCCGACCACGCGCGCGCCGCGATCACCGATACGCAGATCGTGCTCATGCGCCGCGAGTCGCCGCGCCGCCTGGCGATGGCGAGCGCCCTCGGCGTGGCCGCGGGCATCGCGATCGGCTTCGCGCTCGCGCACTTCGTGCAGACCAGCGCGCCGGTGCTCGCCGCGAACGCGGCGGGCGCACCCGTGAAAGCGCCCGCCGCGCCGCCGCCGGGCGCGATTCCCGTGGCCGCGGTGGCGACGCTCGCGCCCGAGAAGGCGAAGCCGCGCAACGCCGAGGCGAGCGAGCGCTCGGTCGCCGCGCGCATGGCGGCGGGCCGCGAGTTGCTCGCGAGCGACGCGCCGCGCTATGCCGTGCAGCTCATGGTCGCCGACGCGAAGGAGCGCGGCTACCTGGAGACCTACCTCACCGAGGCCGGCCGGTCGCTACGCCCCGAGCGCCTGTTCGTGGTCCCCGCGGGCAGCTCCGAGGCGCCGCGCCTGGGGGTCCTGTTCGGCACATTCGACGAGCGCGGCGAGGCGGCGATCGCCCTCGCCGCGCTCCCCGAAAGCCTCAAGCAGTTCCGTCCCTACGTGCGGCCCCTCGAGGGCGTGCGTGAGGACGCCCGGCGCGCCGAGCGCAAATAGCCCTGCACCGCGAGGCTTTTTCCGGCGCAATTTCGCCGGGAATTGTGGGGGATTTCATTTGCGTTTCACCCCCGAAAACGCTATAAAGGATAGAAGGGGCGGTTCTGTCCATAAAACAAACACTTACGGAAATTCCTGCATGCGGTTTTTAGCTTCCGCGCCGTGCTTCGCGCTGCTCCTGGCGATCGCGGGTTGCGGCGCGCGCCCGCTTGCGCAGCCGCAGAGCCATATCCAGCCCGCGGTCGAGCCCGCGCCGGGCAGCGCCCAGATCCCGGCCACGGTGCGCTCGGTGCCGATGCCTCCGGCGCCCACCGCGCGCGACGCCGAGATCCGTTATTCCGTGGTGGTCGCCAACCAGCCGGTGCGCGAAGTGCTGCTCGCCATGGCGCGCGAGACCAAGATCAACTTCGACATCCACCCCGGCATCGAAGGCACCATCAACCTGAACGCGATCGACCAGACCCTGAGGCAGATCCTCACGCGCATCGCAAAGCAGGTCGACATGCGCTGGGAGATGGAGGGGCAGACCATCACCGTGATGCCGGACACGCCGTTCCTGCGCACCTATCGCGTCGACTATGTGAACATGGCGCGCGACGTGACCGAGACCGTGGGCATCGCGACGCAGGTGATCTCGGGGGTCGTCGCGGGGTCCGGCGCGAGCGCGGGCAGCGGCGGCAACAACTCGACGCTCACCATCAACGCCACCTCGCGCCACCGCATCTGGGAGACGATCGAGAAGAACATCCGCGACATGCTGCGCGAAACCGACAAGCAGCTGCCGGAAGGCAGCAGCGAGACCTTCGTGCAGAACCGCGGCCAGGGCGCCGTCACGTCGAACCAGGCGCGTACCACCAACCAGCCGCGCACCGGGCGCACCACCACCACGCAGAACCGCACCACGGTGGAAGCGCCCGGCGAAACGCAGACCGCGCAGGCCACCGACTTCGTCGAGCAGCGCCTCACGTTTCGCGAGGCGGCCTCCGTCATGGTGAATCCCGAGGCCGGGATCGTCGTGGTGCGCGCCACCTCGCGCCAGCACGAGAGGGTGCGCGAGTTCCTGGACGACGTGCTGGGCGCCTCGAAGCGCCAGGTGCTGATCGAGGCGACCATCGTGGAAGTCACCTTGAGCGACAACTACCAGTCGGGCGTCGACTGGTCGGCGCTCGGGCTGAACGGGCTGGGCTACAGCTTCCGCCAGAACCTCCTCGGCGCGAACCTCGCGAGCGCGCCGTTCTTCTCGGTCTCGTACAGCAACCCGAACGCGGCCGCGGGCGGCAACATCAGCAGCACGGTGAAGCTGCTCGACTCGTTCGGCAAGACGCGCGTGCTGTCCAGCCCCAAGCTGATGGCGCTCAACAACCAGACCGCGATCCTGAAGGTGGTCGACAACCGCGTATATTTCACCGTGAAGGCCGACACCGTCACCAATACCAACACGTCGATCACCACCTTCACCACCACGCAGAACGTGGTGCCGGTGGGCTTCATCATGAACGTGACCCCGCAGATCAGCGAGGGCGACATGGTGACGCTCAACGTGCGCCCCACGGTGACGCGCATCATCGACAGCGTGCCCGATCCCAACCCCTCGCTCGCCGCGGCCGGGGTGACGAGCTTCATCCCGGTGACCCAGACGCGCGAGATGGAAAGCGTGATGAAGGTCGCGAGCGGCCAGACCGCGATCCTCGGCGGCCTCATGCTCGACAGCTTCGAGGGCAAGCGCGACGGCCTGCCGGTGGCTTCCCGCATCCCGGTGTTCGGCGACCTGGTGAGCTACCGCAACGACAAGTCGCAGAAGATCGAGCTGGTGATCTTCATCCGCCCGATGGTGATCCGCGACGCGAGCATGGAAGGCGACCTCTCGGACTATCGCCGCTTCCTGCCCAACGAGAAGTTCTTCGGCGACACGCGCCCGCCCCTGCCGTGCTTCGAGAACGGCCTGCAGCGCCTCGAGGACAAGGCGCTCGCCTCCGGTTCGCCGTGCCTCGCCCCGGAGCCGGTGGTGGCGCCGCCCGCGAAGGGCGCGACGTGAGCCTGCTGCTGGATGCGCTGAAGCGCGCGGAGCAGGAGAAGCTCGCCAAGCAGGGCGAGCGCGGCGAGCCCGAGCGGCGCGAACCGGCCTCGATGCCCGCTTCCAAGCCCGCTTCCGCGGCCTCGCTCGAGCTGGCACCCATCAACTCGCCGTCGGCGGGCGCGCCGCCTTCCGCGTCCGCCGAAAGGGCGCGCCACGATGCGGCCGCCGCGCAGAACGTCTTCCAGGCCAAGGACGGCGCGCCCGCCGAGCGCTCCCGCAAGGGCCTGGTGCTCTCGATCGCGCTCGCCGTGATCATCCTGGCGGTGGCCGGGGCGGGATTCTACGTGTGGCAGAAGGTCGATTCGTTCACCCCGCGCGTGGCGGCAAGCTCGCGCCCCCGCCCCCCCCCGATCGGAGCCCCGCCCACGGTGACCGAGCCCACGCCGCAGCTGCAGACGATCCTCATGCCGCCCCCGCAGCAGCCCAGCGCGGCGATCCAGCCGCCGGCCGTCGCGGAAGTGAAGAAGGCGGACACCGCGCCCGTCGCGCGCGAGCCGCGCGAGCTGGTGGCGGACCTCCTGCGCGACTCGGCGGCGCCCACCGCGGCGGCGCCCTTCAGGCTCGCGCCGACGGCGGAGCGCCCGCGCGTGCCCGCCGAGGTCGCGGCGGCCTACGAGAGCCTTCGCAACGGCGACATCGCGGCGGCGAGGAAGAGCTACCCCGCGGCGCTCGCCTCCGATCCCTCCAACCTCGACGCGCTCCTCGGCGCGGCCACCATCGAGGCGCGTTCCGGAAACCGCATGCTCGCCGCGAGCCACTACCGGCGCGCGCTCGACTTCGATCCGCGCAACGGCACCGCGATCGCGGGCCTCGCCTCGCTCGCCGACTACGCGCAGCCCGAAGGCCTCGAGTCGCAGCTGCGCGGCGAGATCGCGCGCAACCCGCAAAGCCCGCAGCTGCATTCGACGCTCGGCAACCTGTACGCGTCGCAGTCGCGCTGGAACGACGCGCAGGTCGAGTACTTCGAGGCGCACCGCTTCGATCCCGCCAACGCCGACATCGTCTTCAACCTCGCCGTGAGCCTCGACCACCTCGGCCAGGCGCGGCTCGCCGCGGAGCACTACCGGCGCGCGCTCGACGCTTCCCGGCGCGAGGCCACGCAGTTCGATCCGGCCGCGGCGCAGCGCCGCCTCGCGCAGCTGAAGCCTTAGCGTCATGGGCACGATCCAGGCCACCCCGCTTGCCCAGGTCCCGCTCGGGCAGACCCTGCTGCACAAGGGCATCATCAGCTCGGACCAGCTGAACATCGCGCTGACCGAGCAGAAACGCCTGAAGGCGCCGCTCGGCAAGGTGCTGGTGACGCTCGGCTTCGTGACCGAGGCCACTATCCGCGACATCCTCTCGGAGACCCTCGGCCAGGTCTCGATCGACCTCGAGAACACCATCGTCGACCCGGCGGCGATCGCGCTCGTGCCCAAGGACATGGCACGCCGCTACCACGTGCTGCCGGTGAGCTACGACCTCGACAAGAAGATCCTCCTCATCGCGGTGAGCGACCCGGCGAACGTGGTGGCGCTCGACCAGATCCGCGCGCTGGCGCGCGAGGACTTGAGGATCGAGCAGGTGCTCGCGCGCGAGTCCGACATCACCATCGGCATCGAGCACCACTACGGGTTCGAGCTGTCCATCGACGGGATCCTGAACGAGATCGAGACCGGCGAGATCGACTACCAGTCGCTCGCGGCGGACTTCGACGAGTACTCGCAGCCGGTGGTGCGACTGGTCGACGCGCTCTTGAACGACGCGGTGAAGCGAAGCGCCTCCGACATCCACTTCGAGCCCGAGCAGGGGTTCCTGCGCATCCGCTACCGCATCGACGGAGTGCTGCGCCAGATCCGCTCGCTGCACAAGAACTACTGGGCGGCGATGGTGGTGCGCGTGAAGGTGATGAGCGGCATGAACATCGCCGAGACGCGCGCGCCGCAGGACGGGCGCATCTCGCTCATGCTCTCCGGGCACCAGGTCGACTTCCGCGTCTCGTCGCAGCCCACCACGCACGGCGAGAATATCGTGCTGCGCATCCTCGATCGCGACAAAGGCATCGTGCCCCTCGAGGACCTGGGGCTGCACTCCGAGGACCTGAAGACGCTGAAGCTCATGCTGGCGCGCCCCGAGGGCATCATCCTGGTGACCGGGCCCACCGGCAGCGGCAAGACCACCACGCTCTACTCGATCCTGAACTACATCAACACCGAGGGCATCAACATCATGACCCTCGAGGACCCGGTCGAGTACCCGATGGCGATGATCCGCCAGACCTCGGTGAACGAGGTGGTGAAGAAGCTCGACTTCGCCTCGGGCATCCGCTCGATGATGCGCCAGGACCCGGACGTGATCCTGGTGGGCGAGATCCGCGACCAGGAGACCGCCGAGATGGCATTCCGCGCGGCGATGACCGGCCACCAGGTCTACTCGACCCTGCACACCAATTCCTCGATCGGCTCGATCCCGCGCCTCATGGACCTCGGCGTGCTCCCGGACATCATGGCGGGCAACATCATCGGCGTCATCGCCCAGCGCCTGCTGCGAAAGCTCTGCGGCCAGTGCAAGGCGCCGGTCACGCTCGACGCGGGAACGCGCCGGCTCCTCGGCATGGAGCCGGACGACACGCGCCCGGTCTACCAGGCGGTGGGCTGCGCGCGCTGCGACAACATGGGCTACAAGGGCCGGGTGGCGATCATGGAGCTCTTCAAGCTCGACGCCGAGATCGACGAGCTGATCGCGCGCCGCGCGACCGGGCGCGAGATCCGCGCGGACGCGAGCCGCAAGGGCTTCCGCACCCTTGCCGACGACGCCATCGCGAGGGTCCTCCTCGGCCAGACCAGCCTCGAGGAGATCTCGCGCGTGGTCGACCTCACCGACCGCGTGATCTGAAGGTCTAGCCGATGGCCCTCTTCGCCTACCGGGCCGTCGACGCCGAGGGGCGCATCTCCACGGGAAACCTCGACGCCTCCAACGCGATCGACCTGGAGCTCAGGTTGAAGCGCCTGGGCCTCGACCTGCTCACGTTCGAAGGCGTGAAGCGCTCCACCGCGGCGCGCACGCGCAACGTCTCGCGCGAAGAGCTCATCACCTTCTGCTTTCACCTGTCGCAGCTGCTGAAGGCGGGCGTGAACATCATCGAGGCGCTCACCGACCTGCGCGACACGGTCGACAACCCGGGCTTCCGCCAGGTGATCGCGAGCCTCCTCGAGGACATTGGCGGGGGCCTGAAGCTCTCCGAGGCGATGGCGAGCCACTCCTACTGCTTCGACAACGTGTTCGTGGCGCTGGTGCGCGCCGGCGAGCAGAGCGGCCAGATGACCGAGGTCCTGGACGAGCTCTCCGAGAACCTCAAGTGGCAGGACGAGATGGCGAGCCAGGCGAAGAAGGCGCTGGTCTATCCCGCGCTCGTCTTCGTGGTGATCATCGGCGTGATCTTCGTGCTGATGATCGTGCTGGTGCCGCAGCTCGCCGCGACCTTCAAGACGCTGGTGCCGAAGCTGCCGCGCGAGACCGAAGTCCTCATCTTCATCTCCAACATCTTCGTGCGCTGGTGGTATCTCCTCCTCGGCATCCCCGCGGCGCTCGTGGCGGGCGCGCTCGCCTTCGCGCGCACCAACGAGCGCGCGCAGCGCGCCATCGACGAGATCGGGCTGAAGATGCCGATCCTGGGGCAGGTGCGCCAGAAGATCATCCTCGCGCGCTTCTCCACTTATTTCGCGCTGCTCTACAAGGCGGGCATCAGCGTGCTCGACTGCATCCAGATCTGCGAGAAGATCGTCGGCAACCGCGTGATGGAGGAGGGGCTGCAGCGCGTCGGGCGCAGCATCTCCGAGGGCCAGGGCATCTCGGCCGCGTTCGCCGCGACCAAGCTTTTCCCCCCGCTCGTGCTGCGCATGCTGCGCGTGGGCGAATCCACGGGCGGGCTGGACACGGCGCTGCGCAACGTGAGCTACTTCTACAACCGGCAGGTGCGTGACAGCATCTCGCGCATGCAGACGCTGCTGGGGCCGGCAACCACCGTGGTGCTCGGCATGCTGATCGTCGCGATCCTCTACTCGATCTTCCTGCCGATCTACGACGTGATCTCGAAGATCAAGTTCTAGCCGTGAGACATTTCCTCTACCTCACCAACACGCGCCTCGTGAGCCTCATCGCGCGGCGCGGGCGCATCGTGTCGCGGCGCGAGTTCGCGGTGGCCGGGGCCGGCGCCAACGCCTTCGAGCGCTACCTCGCCGGCATGGCCGAGGTGCCGCTGCGCATCTTCACCGATCTGGCCGAGGAGGACTTCCGCCTCGACACCATCCCGCACGTGGGCGCGCGCGACCGCGAGGCGCTCCTCACGCGCAAGCTCTCGCAGATCTTCCGCAACACACCCTTCCGGCACGCCCTCCTGCAGGGACGCGAAGCCGAGGGGCGCCGCGACGACCGCGTGATGTACACGGCGGTCACCAACCCCGAAGTGCTGCGCGTGTGGCTGGAGATCGTCGAGCGCCTCAAGGTTCCCCTCGAGGGCATCCATTCGGCGGCGGTGTTCAGCGGGGTAATGCTGGACGAGCTCGACCTGCTCTTCCCGCACACGCTGCTGGTCACCTTCACGCCCGGCGACGCGATGCGCCAGACGTTCTTCCGCGACCGCGAGATCAAGTTCAGCCGCCTCACGCCGATCGACCTCGAGGAGGGCCAAACCCTCGGCACCATGATCGCCGAGGAAACCACGCGCACCTGGCAGTACCTGGACAGCCTGCGCCACTTCTCGCAGGAGGACCGGCTCGAGGTCTGCGTGCTGGTGCACAAGAACGACCGCGCCGCGATCGAGTCGGCGTTGCGCGACTTCGCGCAGCTGCAATACCGCCTGCTCGACATCGAGCAGGTGGCGCAGAAGCTGGGGTTGAAGCCCCCGCCGCTCGATTCCACCGCCGAGGAGGTGATGGTGCACCTCTTCCTCATGCGCAAGGCCGAGAACCATTTCGCCTCCTCCGAGATGCGCCGCCACGCGACGCAGAGAAGCGCGCGCCTCGCCGCCACCCAGCTCGCCGCCGCGATCGTCGTGGCGAGCCTCGCGTGGGGCGGATGGAACGTCTCGCGCGTGTTCCAGCTGACCCAGGCCGACCAGCGCTTGACCCAGCAGCTCTCCGCGCTCAACCGGGAGTACGAGGACATCACCAAGGCGTTGCCCTCCTTCGGCGTGGGCGGCTCGACGATGCGCGACGCGGTCACGTTCTACAACGGCTCCATCCGCGGCTTTCCGACGGTGGCGAGCTTCCTCGTGCCGCTGTCGACGGTGCTGCGCTCCCATCCCGAGGTGCGCCTCGCGCAGCTCAGCTGGCAGGTCACCGACGACGCCAAGGCCGCGCCGCGCATGACCGTCACGCCATCGCGCGAGACTCCGCCCGTGAAGTCGATGTCCAAGGGCGGGGAGGCGGCGCCCGCGCAGCCCCCGGGGGCCGAGGACGCGAGCCCGGCCTTCGGCGCCGCCCGCTACGAGGTCGCGCTGATGGAGGCGACCGTGCGGGTGGCCAACAACGACTTCCGCGGCGCGATGGCGGAGGTCGAGCGCCTCGCCGCCGACATCGGCCGCATCGACGGATTCCGCGCCGACGTGCTCGAGAGCCCGCTCGACGTGAGCCCCGGCCTCGCGCTGCAGGGACGCCACGCCGAGCGCGAGGCCGCCTCGATGCAGCCGCGTTTCGTGCTGAGGATCGTGCGCGAGAGGCGCGCGGCCGCATGAACCACGTGTTCAGCGCCGAAGGCTTCCGCACCATGCGCGTGTCGTGGGCGCTCCTCATCCTGGCGCTCGTCGCCGGCGCGGCCATCATCGGCGCGAGCCACTGGTACGCGCAGCAGGAGAAGCGCGACAGCGCCGATTCCGGGCGCCGCCTGCAGGAGGCGCGCGCACGGCTCGACAACGCCCGCAGGGAGCGCGACAGCCTGCAGGAATCCGCGGACGTGTTCCGCACGCTGGTGGACCGGGGCCTCTTGCAGGGCGAGCGCCGCCTCGAGCTGGTGGAGCTCGTGAACACCCTGCGCGCGCGCCACCAGATCGCGCTCGACTACGAGATCGCGCCGCAGCGTGCGCTGGCGCTCGCCGGCGGGCGCGTGTTCGCCTCGGTGGACGTGCTCGCGAGCCGCGTGAAGCTGAAGGCGCGCGCGCTCCACGAAGGCGACCTGCTCGCCTTCGTCGACGCGCTCGCCACCAACCCGCAGGGTTTCTACCCCATCGATCGCTGCGCGATGAGGCGCATCGAGGTCGCCGCCGCCGAGACCTTGCAGCCGCGCGTCGAGGCCGATTGCACGCTCGAATCGATCACGCTGAAGGAGAAGCGCGGTGCGCGTTAGGCGCTCGCTCGCGATGATCGCGCTCGCGCTCGCCGCGCCTTGCGCCGGGGCGCTCGAGCTGGGCACCCTTTTCACCACGCCCGAGGAGCGCGCGCGGCTGGACCGCCTGCGCCGCGGCGAGCCCGAGGGCGCGGTCCAGGGCGAAGGCGCGCGCGCGCCGACACCCACCCTCACCGGCTTCGTGAAGCGCAGCGACGGGCGTCATACCGTGTGGATCGACGGCACGCCGGTGCCGGTATCGCGTCCCGGCGCGGGCGCGCTCCTCGAGCCGCGCGCGGTCGGCAACGCCACCAGCGCGGACGACACGCTGAAGGTCGAACGCAAGGCGCCGCGCTAGTCAAGTGAACTGCGCGAAATGCTGTTGCCGCCTTTCCAAGGCGCTTCGTTCGGCCGCGTGGTATCCATGGGCCTCGCGATGAAACATCGGAGGCGGGATGCGCAGGCAACGCGGGCAGCACGGCATGGCGCTCGTCATCGCGACGCTCCTCGTCCTCGCCTGCATCGGCGCCATATTCGCGATGGGGCTTGCGGGTGCCGCGGGCGGCAGCGCGCGCGCGCGCGCCAGCCAGCGCGCGCTCACCGAGGCGCGCGAAGCCCTCATCGCCTACGCCGCCGACCATTCCATCAACGCCGTGGTGGGCCCGGGCTACCTTCCCTGTCCCGACACCGACGACGACGGCTGGGCCGAAGCCACGTGCGGATCGCAGAACGGCGACAGCGGCCAGGCCGACCGGCTCGGGCGCCTGCCGTGGAAGACGCTCGGCCTCGCGGACCTGCGCGACGGCTACGGCGAGCGCCTCTGGTACGCGGTGTCGAGCAAGTACAAGGGGCTGCTCAATTGCGGCGTGAGCCCCGCGTGCCTCGACATGACGCCCGACGCCGCGCTCGGCACCATCAGCGTGCGCGACAACGCGGGCTCGATCCTCCACGATGGAACGATCGCCGAGGCCTATCGCGCCGAGGCGGGCGGCGCGGTCGCGGTGGTGTTCGCGCCGGGCCCCGCGCTCGCGCGCATCGGCGGCATCGAGGCGGCCGAGCAGCGCCGCGAGTGCGCTCCCGGCGAGCAACGCGCCGCGCGCTGCGATCCGGCGAACTACCTCGACAAGGCGCCCGGCGCGCGCTACGGCGACGAGGACAACGCGGACTTCATCGACCGTAACGACGCCGCGGGCCGCGCGCGCAACGCGAACGGCTTCATCCACGGCCCGGTGGTCCTGCCCGACGGCAGGCTCGCCGTGAACGACCGGCTCGCCGTCATCGCCTATCGCGACGTGATGCCGCGCATCCGCCAGCGCGTGGCCCTCGAGGTTTCCGGGTGCCTGCGCCATTACGCGACGCGGCCCGAGAATCGCGGACGATATCCGTGGCCGACGCCCGCATGCCTGCAATCGTCGGGCGCCTGGGATGGGAGGAGCTCGGTCGCGTTCGGCAGGATCGCGGACACGCCGTTCGCGCCATCGGACACCATGCTCGCGCGATGGTGGGGCGACGACGAGGTCATCGCTTCGGGGAGCGCCTGCAAGATCGCAACCGCGCCGGGGAGCTCCGCGCCGGGCTCCACCGCGGGGCACGACGGCCATTCGTGGTGGAGCGCGTGGAAGCCGTACGTGTTCTATGCGCTCGCGCGCGGCTTCGCCCCGGACGCGGGCGACGCGGCATGCGAAGGCGCGGCGTGCCTCGAGCTCGTCGATCCCAGCGGGCGGCTCCTCGGCGCTCCCCGGCAATACGCGGTGATCGTCGCCGGCGCGCCGCTCGCGCGCGACGGATTCGTGCAGGCGCGCGGCGGCGCCAACGTGGCCGACGTGCGCCAATGGCTCGAGGATGCCAATGCCGACCTCGAGGGCGCGCCGGGGTGCTCGCCCCCTCCGGTCTTTTCGTGCGAGGGACGCGGCACGTGCCAGCGCGTCACCGCGAGCGGCGGGGGACGGGGATTCAACGATGTGGTCGTCGCGTTTCCCTGAGCCGCGCGGCTTCACGCTGATCGAGGTGATGGTGGTCCTCGTCATCCTCACGGTGATGCTGAGCGGGCTCGCGGTGCCGCTCGCCGCGCAGCTGCAGCTGCGCCGCCAGGAGGAAGCGCGCCGCCAGCTGGACGAGGCGAAGGAAACGCTCCTCGGCTTCGCCGCCGCGCACGCCCGGCTGCCGTGCCCGGCCTCGGCGGCGAGCAACGGCATGGAGAGCTTCGCGCCCGGCGGCGACGCGTCGAACGGCAACTGCTCCAACTTCTACGACGGCTACCTGCCGGGCGCCGCCCTGGGCCTGGCACCCCTCGATACCGAGGGCTTCGTGCGCGATCCCTGGATGAGCGCCAGGGGCCGCGTCCGCTACGCGGTGTTCGGCGGCGGGAGCGAAGTGAATGGCGTGGTGAATCCGCTCACCCGCACCAACGGCATGCAGGCGGCGACTCTCGCCGGACTGGCGGCGGCGCCGCACTTCATCATGATCTGCTCCACGGGCGCGCGCGCGAGCGCTTCCACCTGCGGCCCGGCGGCCAACCAGCTCACGTTCCGGGCCGCCTTCGTGTTGCTCTCCCTGGGCGCGAACGGCGGCGCCGACCCCGCGCCGGGCGGCGACGAGGCGCGCAACGTGGCCGGCAACCCGGTCTTCGTTTATCGCGAGGCCTCCGATGTCGCGGGCAACGAGTTCGACGACATGGTCCATTGGGTCGCGGTGCACCTGGTGGTGAATCGCCTGATCGTCGCGGGGCGCCTTCCCTAGGGCTTATAATTCTCGATCCGGCCCAGGATCGTTCCGATGAACCAGCGCGACGCGAAATTCCCCATCCCCGACGTCCAGTCCACGCCCGACACGCGGCGCCTCGCCATCGATCGCGTGGGCATCAAGTCGATCCGCCACCCGGCGCGCATCCAGGAACGAAGCGGCGGAGTGCAGCACACCGTCGCGCACTTCAACATGTACGTGGGCCTGCCGCATCATTTCAAGGGCACGCACATGTCGCGCTTCGTCGAGATCCTGAACGCGCACGAGCGCGAGATCTCGCCCGACACGTTCCGCCTCATGCTGCGCGAGATGGTGAAGAAGCTCGAGGCCGAGAGCGGCCACATCGAGATGAGCTTCCCCTATTTCGTCTCGAAGAAGGCGCCGGTGTCGGGAGTCGCGAGCCTCATGGACTACGAGGTCACCTTCGTGGGCGAAATTGTCGACGGCAAGGAGATCTTCACGCTCAAGGTGCTGGTGCCGGTGACGAGCCTGTGCCCGTGCTCGAAGAGGATCTCGGAGCGCGGCGCGCACAACCAGCGCTCGCACGTGACCATCGCCGCGCGCATCAACACCTTCGTCTGGATCGAGGAGCTGATCGATCTCGCGGAGAACGAGGCCTCGTGCCAGCTCTACGGGCTCCTCAAACGCCCCGACGAGAAGTTCGTCACCGAGAACGCCTACGACAACCCGAAATTCGTCGAGGACATGGTGCGCGACATCGCCGCCAGGCTGAACGCCGACAAGCGCGTCACCGGCTACGTGGTGGAGAGCGAGAACTTCGAGTCGATCCACAACCATTCGGCCTACGCGATGATCGCGCAGGCAATGGACGCCTAGTAGCGCTTGGTGAGCGTGAGGTTCGGCCCCTCGCGGCGCATCTCCATCCTGTTGAGGAAGCTCATGCCGAGGAGCGGAATGCCCGAGCCCTGGCTCACCGAGCCCTCGACGTTGAGCAGCGTCATGTCGCCCAGCGTCACGCTGTCCAGCTTCACGCGCCACGAGGCGACGCGGCGCCCGTCGGCGAGGACCGAATAGCCGAGCCGGCCCTTCTGGTAGTCGATGCCGAGACGCGCGGCCTCGGAGATCGGTATCGAGACCAGCGTCGCGCCGGTGTCGACCATGAAGCGGACATGAGAACCGTTCACCATCCCGTCGGCGATGAAATGGCCGCTCGCGTCCTGGGCGAGGTTCACGCTCTGGCGGCCGCCGTCGTCGGCGGGCGTCGAGGCGAAGTGCTGGCCCATGTCGAGGGTCTCGCGCTTGCCGTCGACCTCGAGCACGGCGCCTTTCGCATCGGACGAGATGAGCACCACGCCCTCGGCGGTCTTCTCGCCGACGGAAAGCGTGCGCGGGGCGCCGCGGTTGATGGTGACCACCGCCTTGCCGGGAAAGACGCCGATCACGTTCACGTCCGTGGCGAGCGCGGCGGTGGCGAGCCAGGGCATGGCGAGCAAGAGGAAACGGATTTTCATCGATGAGCGCCGTGAATCCGGTGGCCGTGTTTCGATTTTCGGATACGGAAGGTCCAGGTCATTTTGCCACATTCCTCCACGCCCGCGGCGTGCCGTGGAAGCTGGTGAAGCTCGATGAGGGCGAGGCCGTTTCCCCCTCGAGCGCGCCGTTCGCGGGCCTTGCTTTCATGGGCGGCCCGATGAGCGCCAACGACGACCTTCCGTGGACCCGTCCCGTGCTCGAGCTCATGCGCGATGCGCTCAGCCGCGAGGTGCCGGTGATCGGCCACTGCCTGGGCGGGCAGATGCTGGCGCGCGCCGCGGGCGGCGAGGTGAGCGCGAACCCGGTGAAGGAGATCGGCTGGAACGCCGTGCGCGTGGAAGATACGCCGCTCGCGCGCCGCTGGTTCGGCGACGACCTCAAGGAGTTCACCACGTTCCAATGGCACGGCGAGACCTTCACCATTCCGCCCGGCGGCGAACGCATCCTCACCGGCCGCCACTGTCCCAACCAGGCCTACGTGCTCGGCGATCGCCACCTGGGATTGCAGTGCCACGTGGAGATGACCCCGGAGATGATCGCGAGCTGGATCGCGAGCGGCCGCGACGAAGTCGAAGCGAACCTCGCGAGCCCCGCGGTCCAGCCCATCGAGCGCATCACCGGGGAGATGCGCGAGCGCCTGCCGCTCCTCTCGGCGTATGCCGACCGGCTCTACGCGCGCTGGATCGAGGGCCTCAAGCGCTAGGCGCGAGCGCGAGCGCGAGGAAGCGCACGCCGTCCACCGGGTTGTCATTGTACGGTGGGGTCTGCTCAAAGCCCAGCTCGGCGTAGAGGCGCTGCGCGTCGCGCATCGTCGGCAGCGTGTCGAGCTTCAGCGTGCGGTAGCCGAGCGCGCGCGCCTCGTCGATCACGCACTCGGCGAGCGTGCGACCGAGGCGCATGCCCCGATAGTCCGCGCGCACGTAGAGGCGCTTCATCTCCGCCACTTCCGGCGCGAGAGGGCGCAACGCGACGCAGCCCGCGGGCTCCGCGGCGATGCGCGCGAGGATGAGCCGCCCGCGCGGGCGCGCGTAGTCGCCGGGCAACGAGTCGAGCTCGCGGTCGAACTGCTGGAAGCACAGGCTCACGCCGAGCCCCTGCTGGTATTCGACGAAGAGCGCGCGGCATTGCGCGATCGCGGCTGCGTCGAGCGCCTCGCCAATGTCGAAGCCGGTCGAGTGGACCAGCGGCTCGCTCACCCGAGCTGCTCCCCTCAGTCGCGGAAGTTCTCGAACTTGAGCGGCACCTCGGTCACGCCCTTCCTCACCAGCTGGATCGCTTCCTGCAGCAGGTCCTTCTTCGCTCCCGAGACGCGCACCACGTCGCCCTGGATGGACGCGGTCACCTTGAGCTTGGCGTCCTTCAGCATCTTCACGATCTTCTTGGCGAGCTCGATTTCGACGCCGTTCTTCACGGTCATCTTCTGCTTCACCTTGTCGCCGCCTATCTTCTCGGCGTCGGCGAGCTCGAGGAAGCGCGCGTCCACGCCGCGCTTGGCCATCTTCGCCATCAGCACGTCGCGCACCTGGCCCAGCTTGAAGTCGTCGTCGGCGAAGGCGGTGAGCTCGTGCTCCTTGTCCTTCAGCTCGATCCTCGCGTCCGAGCCCTTGAAGTCGAAGCGGTTGGCGATTTCCTTGTTGGCGGTCTCGACCGCGTTCTTGAGCTCCACCGCGTTGGCTTCACACAGGATGTCGAATGACGGCATCGGTCTTCTTCCCGGAGTCAAAACCGGATTCTAGCCTTCCTGACGTAAGATTCTCCGTTTCCCCCGCGAGGCGCGAACACTTGGGCACCATCCTGCAATCCCTGCCGACCGGCGAAAAGGTCGGCATCGCGTTCTCCGGCGGCCTGGACACGAGCGCGGCGTTGGCGTGGATGCGCGAAAAGGGCGCCATTCCCTACGCGTACACCGCCAACCTCGGGCAGCCCGACGAATCCGACTACGCCGAGATCCCGCGCAAGGCGAAGCAATACGGCGCCGAGAAGGCGGTGCTGGTCGAGTGCCGCCCGCAGCTCGTGGCCGAGGGCATCGCGGCGATCCAGTGCGGCGCCTTCCACATCTCGACCGCGGGGGCCACGTACTTCAACACCACGCCGCTCGGCCGCGCGGTCACCGGCACCATGCTGGTGGTGGCGATGAAGGAGGACGACGTCCACATCTGGGGCGACGGCAGCACCTTCAAAGGCAACGACATCGAGCGCTTCTACCGCTACGGCCTCCTCGCCAACCCGAATCTACGCATCTACAAGCCGTGGCTCGACCAGCGCTTCATCGACGAGCTGGGCGGGCGCAAGGAGATGAGCGAGTACCTGGTGCGCCGCGGCTTCGACTACAAGATGAGCGCGGAGAAGGCGTACTCCACGGACTCCAACATCCTCGGTGCCACGCACGAGGCGAAGGACCTCGAGTTCCTCGACAAGGGGATGAGCATCGTGAACCCCATCATGGGAGTCGCGTTCTGGCGCGAGGACGTGGCCGTGCGGCCCGAGACCGTGACCATCGCCTTCGAAGAGGGCCAGCCCGCATCGTTGAATGGCCAGACCTTCAAGGACACCGTGGCGCTCCTCGCGGAAGCGAACGCCATCGGCGGCAGGCACGGCATCGGCATGTGCGACCAGATCGAGAACCGCATCATCGAGGCCAAGAGCCGTGGCATCTACGAGGCGCCCGGCATGGCCCTCCTCCACCTCGCCTACGAACGGCTGGTGACCGGGATCCACAACGAGGACACCATCGAGCAGTACCGCGGCAACGGCCGGCGCCTGGGGCGCCTCCTCTACGAGGGCCGCTGGTTCGACCCGCAGGCGATGATGCTGCGCGAGACCGCGCAACGCTGGGTCGCGCGCGCCGTGACCGGCGAGGTGACGGTGGAGCTGCGCCGCGGGAACGACTGCTCGATCCTCGACACGAGGAGCGCGAACCTCACCTACAAGCCCGAGCGCCTCACCATGGAGAAGGGCGAGGCGTTCTTCACGCCGGCCGACCGCATCGGCCAGCTCACCATGCGCAATCTCGACATCGTCGACACGCGCGACAAGCTGCGCATCTACTCGGAGACCGGCCTCATCGGCGGGGGCGGCGGGGTGCCGTTGCTGGGCGATGACTCGAGCAAGTAGCCGGCTAGGCTAGGTCTCGATCTTTCCGAGCAACAGGTATTCCATCAGCGCCTTCTGCACGTGCAGGCGATTCTCGGCCTCCTCCCACACCACGCTCTGCGGGCTCTCGAGGACCTCGGCGGAAACTTCCTCGCCGCGGTGGGCGGGAAGGCAATGCATGAAGAGCGCATCGGGGCGCGCGCCGGACATCATCGCGGTGTCCACGGTGAAGCCGCGGAAGGCCTTCTCGCGCGCCGCCGTCTCGGCCTCGAATCCCATGCTGGTCCACACGTCGGTGTTGACCAGGTCCGCTCCGGCGACGGCCTTGCGCGGGTCGGTGAAAAGCCCCACGCGATCGCCGGCGCCGCCGACGCGCGCGGGATCGACGCCATACCCCGCGGGAGTGGCGACGTTCAGCGTGAAGCCGAAGATCGCCGCGGCCTGGATCCACGTGTAGCACATGTTGTTGGCGTCGCCGATCCACGCCACGGTCTTGCCGCCGATCGGGCCGCGCTGCTCGAGGTAGGTGTAGACGTCGGCCAGCACCTGGCAGGGATGGTAGTCGTTGGTGAGGCCGTTCACGACCGGCACGCGCGACTGCGAGGCGAAGCGCTCGATCACGGCGTGCTCGAAGGTGCGGATCATCACGATGTCGACCATGCGCGAGATGACGCGCGCCACGTCCTCGATGGGCTCGCCGCGCCCGAGCTGGGTCTCGCCGGTATGCAGCACGATGGACGAGCCGCCCAGCTGATAGATGCCGGCCTCGAAGGAGACGCGCGTGCGCGTAGAGCTCTTCTCGAACACCATCGCCAGCATGCGGTCGGCGAGCGGCTGGTAGGCGACGTAGTTCTTGAAGCGCTCCTTGATCACGCGCGTGCGCTCGAACAGGTGCTCGAACTCCGCGCGCTCGAAGTCCGCGAGCTGCAGGAAGTGCTTCACGCAGCCGCGGCCGCGGGCGTTTCGGCGAGGAACGCCTTGACCAGGGGGGCGAGGATCGCCACCACCTGGCGCGCCTCCTCCTCCTTGATGACGAGCGGGGGCAGCAGGCGGATCACCTTGTCCGCGGTCACGTTCATCACCAGGCCCGCGGCGAGCGCGCGCCTGGTGATCTCGCCGCAGGGGCGATCGAGCTCCACGCCGATCATGAGGCCCATGCCGCGCACCTCCTTCACACCGGCGACGCCGGTGAGCTCGCGCACGAGGCCGCCCATGATGACCTCGCCCATGCGCCGGGCGTGCTCGAGGAGGCCGTCCTTCTCGATGACTTCGAGCGTGGTGAGCGCCGCCACCGAAACCAGCGGGCCGCCGCCGAAGGTCGAGCCGTGGTTGCCCGGCTTGAAGACTTTCGCCGCCACCCCGCGCGCGAGGCACGCCCCGATCGGCACGCCCGAGCCCAGCCCCTTGGCGAGCGTGATCACGTCGGGAGCGATGCCCGCCCACTGGTGCGCGAACCACTTGCCGGTGCGACCGACGCCGCTTTGCACCTCGTCGATCATGAGCAGCCACTGCTTGCGGTCGCAAAGCGCGCGCACCGCGCGCAGGTAGCCCGCGTCGGCGACATGGATGCCGCCCTCGCCCTGCAACACTTCCATCAGCACCGCGACCACCGAAGGGTTGTCGGCGAGGCGCTCCACGGCGGCGATGTCGTTGTACGGCACGCGCAGGAACCCGCCCATGAGCGGCTCGAAGCCCGCCTGCGCCTTGCGCGAGCCGGTCGCCGAGAGGGTGGCGAGCGTGCGCCCGTGCCACGCCTTCTCCATCACGATGATGGTCGCGTTTTCGATCGCGCGCTGGTGGCCGTGCAGGCGCGCCAACTTGATGGCGGCCTCGTTCGCCTCGGCGCCGGAGTTGGCGAAGAACGCGTTGTCCATGCCCGCGAGGGCGCACACGCGCTCGGCGGCGCGCTCCTGCTCGGGAACGCGGAAGAGATTCGAGGTGTGGATGAGGCGCGCCGCCTGCTCGCGGAGCGCGCGCGTGAGCACGGGGTGGTTGTGGCCCAGCCCATTCACGGCGATGCCGGCGAGCGCGTCCAGGTAGCGCTTGCCTTCGGTGTCCCAGAGCCACGCGCCGTCGCCGCGCGCGAAGGCGACCGGCAGGGGTGCGTAGGTTTGCATCAAATGACTCATGCTCGGCCTCTCATGCGAATTGCGCTGCCTTAAAACGAGAACGGCGGCCTTGGGCCGCCGTGGGCTTGCGAATTTGCCTTGCCTTCAGGTGCGGGGGCTTCCCAGCGCCTTGACCTGCGCGGCGAGCCGGCTCTTGTGTCGCGCCGCCTTGTTCTTGTGGATGATGCGCTTTCCCGCCATCGCGTCGATGGTGGCCTGCTCGGCCTTGAGCGCGGCGCCGGCGGCGGCGTGGTCGGCGGCACCGACCGCCTTCTGCACCTTCTTGATGGCGCTACGCAGCATCGTGCGCAGGCTCACGTTGGCCGCGCGCTGCTTGACGGATTTCTTGGCGCGCTTGGCGGCCTGCTTGGTGTTGGCCATGGTGATCGTGTGTCCTAAGTGGGGGGTTCGGCGGTCGGGTTGGTGAAACGAAGCCTGATATGATACACCGCTTGTCCATACGAAACAAAGCCCTAGATTGAATCTGCTGAGGGCGGCCGCATCCGTGAGCGGCATGACGCTGGCCTCGCGAATCACGGGTTTCATCCGCGACACCCTGTTCGCGATCCTCTTCGGCGCGGGCTTCGCGATGGACGCATTCGTCGTCGCGTTTCGCATCCCCAATCTGCTGAGGCGGCTCTTCGCGGAAGGCGCGTTCTCGCAGGCGTTCGTCCCGGTGCTCGGCGAATATCGCGGGCGCAAGGGCGACGAGGCGACGCGCGAGCTCGCCGGAAAAGTGCTCGCGGTGCTCGCCGTGGTGCTGTTCATCGCCACCGTGGTCGGCGTGCTCGCCGCACCCGCCATCGTCTACCTCAGCGCCTCGGGCTTTGCCAAGGATCCCGAGAAGTTCACGCTCACCGTGACGATGCTGCGCATCTGCTTCCCGTACATCCTGTTCGTCTCGCTGGTGTCGTTCTGCGCGGGGCTCCTCAACACCTACGGGGCCTTCAAGGCGCCGGCGTTCACGCCGGTGCTCCTGAACCTGTCGTCCATCGCGTTCATGCTGTGGGTCGCGCCGCACATGGAAAAGCCGATCGTCGCCCTGGCGTGGGCGGTGTTCTTCGGCGGGCTCGCGCAGCTCCTGTTCCAGGTTCCGTTCCTGAGGCGCATCGGCATGTGGCCGCGGCCGCGATGGGCGCCGCACGACGAGGGCGTGATGCGCATCGTGAAGCTCATGGCCCCGGCGGCGCTCGGCGTGTCGGTCGCCCAGGTAAGCCTGCTCATCAACACGCAGATCGCCTCGCAGCTGGGTGACGGCGCCGTGTCGTGGCTTTACTTCGCCGATCGCCTGATGGAATTCCCCTCGGCGTTGCTGGGGGTCGCGATCGGCACGGTGCTCCTGCCTTCACTCGTGCGCCACCACGCCTCCGACGACACGCAGGCGTACTCGCGCCTCCTCGACTGGGGCCTTCGCGTCACGTTCGCGCTCGCCGCGCCGGCCGCGGTGGCCCTCGCGCTCCTCGCGGTGCCGCTCGTGTCCACGCTCTTCTGGCACGGGGAGTTCCTGCGCAACGACGTGATCATGACGAGGAACGCGCTCATCGCCTACGCGGTGGGGCTCGCCGGCATCATCCTGGTGAAGGTGCTGGCGCCCGGCTTCTACGCGCGCCAGAACATCCGCACGCCGGTGAAGGTGGCGATCGTGACGCTCATCGTGACGCAGCTTCTCAACGCGCTGCTCGTGCCGTGGATCCGCCACGCCGGCCTCGCGCTGTCGATCTCGGTGGGCGCGTGCTTCAACGCGGCGTGGCTGTGGTACCTCATGCGCAAGGCCGGCATCTACCGCCCCGAGCCGGGCTGGGGCGCTTTCCTGCTGAAGCTCGCCGTGGCGCTCTATCTCATGGGCGGCGCCCTCTGGTACGCGATGGGGAGCGAATCGTCGTGGTTCGAGATCTCCGCCACCGTGCGCGCCGTGAAGCTCGCGCTGGTGATCGCCGCCGGCAGCGTGACCTATTTCGCATCGTTATGGATCATGGGTTTTCGACTGAGGGATTTCTCGCGGCATGAGTAATGCGAGCGGCGGTGGATGTTGAAGATCCTCCGCCATGCGGCAGCGCCCGCGCCCACCGCGATCGCCATCGGCAGCTTCGACGGCGTGCACCTCGGCCACCAGGCGATGCTCGCGCACGTATGCGCGGCCGCGAAGGCGCGCGGGCTGGCGAGCGCCGCGCTCACCTTCGAGCCGCTGCCGCGCGAGTTCTTCGCGCCGCGCGAGGCGCCCGCGCGCCTTTCCAGCCTTGCGGAAAAGCTGGCCGCGATCGAGGCCACCGGCATCGGCATCGCATGGGTGCAGCGCTTCGAGCGGCGCTTCGCCGCGCTCACCGCCGAGGGCTTCGAGCGCCGCCTGCACGATCACCATGGCGCGCGCTGGGTGATGGTGGGCCAGGATTTTCGTTACGGCGCGGGCCGCAAGGGCGACAGCGCCTCGCTCGCGGCGGCGGGCCGCGCGCTCGGCTTCGAGGTCGCGATCCTTCCCCCGGTGAGCATAGACGGCGTGCGCGTGTCGAGCACGCGCGTGCGCGACGCGCTCGCCGCCGGGCACCTGGAGGCGGCGCAACGCCTCCTCGGGCGTGCCTACGCGATCTGCGGCCGCGTGGTCCACGGCAAGAAGCGCGGCCGGCTCATGGGTTTTCCCACCGCCAACGTGCGCCTCGCCCGCGCGCGGCCCGCCCTGCAAGGTGTGTTTGCGGTAAAATGCTTCGGTGCAGCAACTCGCGGACTCGAGGGAGTGGCGAGCCTCGGAATCAACCCGGCCGTCGAGGTGGACGGCCCGGCGAGTCTCGAAGCGTTCCTCTTCGATTTCTCGGGCGACCTCTACGGGCGCCGCGTCACCATCGAGTTCGTGAAGAAGCTGCGCGACGAGGCGCATTTCGCCTCGCTCGACGAGCTGCGCGCCCGGATCGGGCGCGACTGCGACGAGGCGCGCGAATTTTTCCGCGCCTCGGCAACGCGATGAGATCCGCCCGATGCCCGACGACAAGAAGATCGACTACAAGCGCACCCTGAACCTGGTCGAGACGCCGTTCCCGATGCGCGGCGACCTCGCCAAGCGCGAGCCGCAATGGATCAAGGCGTGGCAGGAAACGCGTCTCTATGAGCGCATCCGCGAGCATAGCCGCGGGCGCACCAAGTATGTCCTGCACGACGGCCCGCCGTACGCCAACGGCGACATCCACATCGGCCACGCGGTCAACAAGGTGCTGAAGGACCTGGTGGTGAAGTCGAAGACGCTCGCCGGATTCGACGCGCCGTACACGCCGGGATGGGACTGCCATGGGCTGCCCATCGAGCACATGATCGAGAAGAAGCACGGGCGCAACCTCGAGCCCAACAAGGCGCGCCAGCTGTGCCGCGCGTACGCCGCCGAGCAGATCGAGCGCCAGAAGGCGGACTTCCAGAGGCTCGGCGTGCTGGGCGACTGGGACCATCCCTACAAGACCATGGACTTCGAGACCGAGGGCTCGGAGATCCGCGCGCTCGGGCGCATCTGGAAGAACGGCCTCCTCTATCGGGGCCTGAAGCCCGTCAACTGGTGCATCGATTGCGCCTCCGCCCTCGCCGAGGCCGAGGTCGAGTACGAGGACAAGACGTCGCCCGCGGTGGACGTGGCCTTCGAGGCCGTCGATGCCGCGGCGCTGGCGGCATCCTTCGACGCGAAGAAGCCCGCGCGCGCGTTCGCGGTGATCTGGACCACCACGCCGTGGACGCTTCCCGGCAACCAGGCGATCGCCGCCGGCGCCGATGTCGTCTACGAATTGGTCGACACCGAGCGCGGCGCGCTGATCCTCGCCGCGGACCTGCGCGAGGCGTGCCTCGCGCGTTACGGCCTCACCGCCACGGCGATCCTCGGCCGCGCCACCGGCGCCGCCCTCGAGGGCCTCGAGTTCCGCCACCCGTTCCTCGAGCGCAAAGTGCCGATGGTGCTGGCCGAGCACGTGACGGTGGAGTCGGGCACGGGCCTCGTGCACACCGCGCCCGCGCACGGCGTCGAGGACTTCCAGGTCGGCATCAAGTACAAGCTTTCCCTGGACCAGCCGGTGGACGACCATGGCCGCTACAAGTCGAGCGTGCCGCTCTACGCCGGCATGAGCGTGCGCGAGGCCGACCAGGCCATCGTGGAAGCGTTGAAGGCGAGCGGCGCGCTCCTGAAGCACGAGCCCTTCCGCCACAGCTATCCCCATTGCTGGCGCCACAAGACGCCGATCATCTTCCGCGCGACCACGCAGTGGTTCATCGGCATGGACCGGCCGGTCCATCTCGGCATGCCCGGCACCGACGGGCACACCCTGCGCGAAGTCGCGATCCACGCGATCAACAACACGCGCTTCTATCCCGAGTGGGGCCGCTCGCGCTTGACCGCGATGATCAACGGCCGTCCCGACTGGACGCTCTCGCGCCAGCGCTACTGGGGCGTGCCGCTGCCGTTCTTCCTGCACCGCGACACCGACGACCTGCACCCGGACACCGAGGCGCTCCTCGAAAAGGCCGCGAAGAAGGTGGAGGAAGGCGGCGTCGAAGCGTGGTTCGCCGCGACTTGCGAGGACTTCGGCGTGGATCCGGCGCGCTACCGCAAGCTCTCCGACACCGTCGACGTGTGGTTCGACTCGGGCACCACGCACTTCTCGGTGCTGCGCAAGCTCGCCGCGGAGAAGTGGCCCGCCAACCTGTACCTGGAAGGCTCCGACCAGCACCGCGGCTGGTTCCAGTCGAGTCTCCTCACCGGCTGCGCCATGGATGGGCGCGCGCCCTACGATGCGCTGCTCACCCATGGCTTCACCGTCGACGGACAGGGCCGCAAGCAGTCGAAATCGCTCGGCAACGTGATCGCGCCGCAGAAGATCTCCGACACCGTGGGCGCCGAAATCATCCGCCTGTGGGTCGCCGCGACCGATTACTCGGGCGAGCTTTCCATCTCCGACGAGATCCTGAAGCGCGTGGTGGAGAGCTACCGGCGCATCCGCAACACGCTGCGCTTCCTGCTCGCCAACACCTCCGACTTCGACGCGGCGAAGGACGCGCTGGCGGTGGAGGAATGGCTCGAGATCGACCGCTACGCGCTCGCCATGACGCGCGAGATGGCCGCGGGCTGCATCGCGGACTACGCGAAGTTCGAATTCCACCTGGTTGCGCAGCGCCTGCAGACCTTCTGCTCCGAGGACCTGGGCGGCTTCTGGCTCGACATCCTCAAGGACCGCCTCTACACCACGGGCGCGAAGTCGCCCGCGCGGCGCTCCGCGCAAAGCGCGCTGCACCACGTGACCCAGATGCTGCTGCGCCTCATGGCCCCGATCCTTTCCTTCACCGCCGAGGAAGCATGGGCGGTGGTGAATCCCCCGCGCGCCGGCGAGCCGCCCGACAGCGTCTTCCTGCACACGTGGAAGGAAGTGCTGCCGAAACAGGAGGGCGAAGCCGAGCTCCTGCGCAAATGGGTTCGCATCCGGGCCATGCGCGCGGAGGTCACCCGGCGGCTCGAAGACGCGCGCAGCGCGGGAGCGATCGGCTCGTCGCTGCAGGCCGAGGTGGTGATCGGCGCGTCGAGCGACGACGTCGACCTCCTGCGAACCCTCGGCGACGATCTCAAATACGTTCTCATCACGTCCAAGGCGAGCGTGCGCCAAGCGTCCGGCGGCGAATTCGAGGTGCACGTGACCCCCAGCAGCCACGCCAAGTGCGAGCGCTGCTGGCACTATCGCCCCGACGTCGGCGTCGAGGCGCGCCATCCCACGATCTGCGCGCGCTGCGTCGCGAACCTCGAAGGCCCGGGAGAGGTGCGGCGCCATGCATGAGGCGCCGAAGAGCTGGACGCGCTGGCTCGCAGTGACGGCCGCGGTGCTGGTGCTCGACCTCGCCACCAAGGCGTGGGTGAGCGCCGCGTTCACGGCGGGCGAGACGCGCGAGGTCACGCCCTTCTTCAACATGGTCCTCATGTACAACGCCGGCGCCGCGTTCAGCTTCCTCGCCGGGGCCGGCGGCTGGCAACGCTGGTTCTTCACGCTGATGAGCATCGTCATCTCGGCGGTGATCGTGTTCATGCTGCGCCGCCAGCGCGGCGACCGCGCCGTATGCGTGGCGCTCGCCCTGGTGCTGGGCGGAGCGCTCGGCAACCTCTACGACGCCGCGGGATACTATTGGCCCGCCTTCAACGTCGCCGACTCGGCCATCACCGTCGGCGTCGCATTGCTCATCTGGGACAGCCTCGCCGCCGGCTCGGGCGCCAAGGCCGCCGCGGGACAGGAGAAGCCGTGAACGCCTCGCCCACCGAAGACAGCGCCGTGGAGGTGCTCCTCGCCAAGCCGCGCGGGTTCTGCGCCGGGGTCGACCGCGCCATCGCGATCGTCGAGCGCGCGCTCGAGATCCACGGCGCGCCCATCTACGTGCGCCACGAGATCGTGCACAACAAGTTCGTGGTGGACGACCTCCGCGCGAAAGGCGCCGTATTCGTGGAGGAGCTGGACGAGGTGCCCGCGGGCGCCACGGTGATCTTCTCCGCGCACGGCGTGGCGCTCGAGGTGCGGCGCGAGGCGGCCGCGCGCGGGCTGAAGGTGTTCGACGCCACGTGCCCGCTGGTCACCAAGGTGCACGTCGAAGTGGCCAAGATGCGCGAAGCCGGGCGCGAGGTGGTGATGATCGGCCACGAGGGCCATCCCGAATCCGAGGGCACCATGGGCCAGGCCACGTCGGGCATGTACCTGGTCGAGAGCGAGGACGACGTGGCGAGGCTCACGGTCGCCGACCCCGAGCACCTCGGCTACGTGACCCAGACCACGCTTTCCATCGACGACTGCGAGCGCATCATCGCCGCCTTGAAGGTGCGCTTCCCCAAGATCGTCGGCCCGAAGAAGGACGACATCTGCTACGCCACGCAGAACCGCCAGGACGCGGTCAAGTTCATGGCGCCGCGCTGCGACGTGGTGATCGTGGTGGGCTCGCCCAACAGCTCCAACTCCAACCGGCTGCGCGAAGTCGCCCGCAACCTCGGCCGCGAGGCCTACCTGGTGGACAAGGCCGGCGAAATCCGCCCCGAATGGCTGGAAGGCAAGCGCTCCATCGGGGTGACGGCCGGCGCCTCGGCGCCCGAGGTCCTGGTCCAGGAGGTGATCCTGCGGCTCCAGGCGCTGGGGGCGCGGCGCGTGCGCGAGCTCGACGGGATCGAGGAGGCGGTGACTTTCCCCCTGCCGCGCGGGCTGGGCCCCCACGCGGAGCCGTCCGGAGCCCTTTAAACGCCGTTTGTCGGGCCGGATTTGCCGCTCGCGCGGGGTTCGCTTACCTTCTTGCCACGGAGGAAAGCGCCATGCGGAAGGACCGGGGTTTCACCCTGATCGAGCTGATCGTTGTCGTCGCCATCATCGGCATCCTGGTGGCAATTGCGTTTCCTTCCTACCAGTCGCACCTGCGCAAGGGGCGCCGCGCCGAGGCGCAAAGCGTCCTCCTGGACGCCGCCAACAAGCAGCAGCAATATCTCCTCGATGCGCGCACCTACGCGCTCGATTCGGCGTTTCTCACGACGATCGGCGTGGGCCTGCCCGACACCGTCGCCACGTTCTACACGTTGACGGTGCTCCCGGCCGCGGCGACCACGCCGCCCACCTTCACCATCTCCGCCACGCCCAAGTCGGGTACCGCGCAGGAGCCCGACGGCACGCTCACCATCGACAACACCGGCCAGAAAACGCGCGCCGGCAACGTGGGCTGGTAAATGCGGCCCCGAGCGCAACGTTGGTCCGTCCCGCGCCAGGCGTCGGGATTCACGATCATCGAAATGATGATGGTGGTGACGATCCTGGCGATCCTGTCGGCGGTCGCCGCGCCCAACATGATCGACATGGTCCGCAACCAGCGCGTGAAGACGGCGAGCTTCGATACGTTCGCGGGGCTGGTGCTGGCGAGGAGCGAAGCGATCAAGCGCAACACCTCGGTCACGGTGACGCCGGTGTCGGGCGGCGACTGGGCGACCGGATGGGTCACCAAGGACACCAACGGCAACGTGCTATCGCGCCAGGATCCCCTCACCGGCGTGATCTTCACAGGCCCCGCCTCGGTCACGTTCACCGGGATGGGGCGCCTCAGCGCCGCGGTCGATCCCTTCACCCTCACCGCGACCAACCTCGGCACGGCAAGGGCGCGCTGCATCACCATCGACTTGAGCGGCAGGCCGGTTTCCAAACAGGGAGCGGGGACTACATGCTGACCCTTCCATCCCGCCATCGCGCGGTTCGCACGCAGCGCGGCACTTCCATGCTGGAAGTGCTGATCGCCATCGTGATCGTCGTCGTGGGCCTGCTGGGGCTCGCGGGCCTGCAGGCGCGCATCAACCTCGCGGAGCTGGAATCCTTCCAGCGTGCGCAGGCGATCGTGCTCACGCAGGACATGGTCGACCGCATCAACGCGAACCGCAAGAATGCGGTCAGCTATGTCACCACCACGCCGCTGGGCACCGGCGGGACCGTCGCCGATTGCTCCGCCGCCGGCATCACCACCATGGCCCTGCGTGACCAGTGCGAATGGAGCAATGCGCTGCTGGGCGCGGCCGAGACCAGCGGCAGCAGCACCCAGGTGGGCGCCATGATCGGCGCGCGCGGCTGCGTGACCGACCTGAGCGACGCCACCAAGCCTTACAAGCAATACCTGGTCGCCGTGGTCTGGCAAGGCCTCAATCCGACGGTCGCTCCGGGCGCGACCACCTGTGGATCAGGCTCCTACGGCAGCAACGACAAGACCCGCCGCGCGATGGTCGCCAACGTGGTCGTCGGCTGCCTGCAGAACAACCCCGCCAACCCGAACCTGTGCCTGTGAAAACCATGCCCCCGCGCCGCACCCGCCCCCCGCGCGCCATGGCCGGCGTGTCCCTGGTCGAGCTGATGATCTCCATCGTGCTCGGCATGATGGTGATCGCCGCGCTGGTCACGGTATTCGCAAGCACCAGCTCCGCGAGGAACGAGCTCGAGCGCACCAGCCGCCAGATCGAGAACGGCCGCTTCGCCATGGAGCTCATCGGCGACGACCTGCGGGTGGCCGGATTCTACGGCGAGCTGAACGTGGCCCAGGTCGCTCCCGCCGGGTCGCTCCTCGACCCGTGCTCCACCGCCGTCGCCGACTGGACGGGCGCCATCAACCTCGGCGTCCAGGCTTACGACACCGGCACGAGCGCCCCGAGCTGCGTCCCCTCCAGCCTCAAGGCCGGCACCGACATCCTCGTCGTGCGCCGCGTGGAAACGTGCGAGGCGGGCGTGGGCACCTGCCCCGCCGCGGTCAACGGAGTCGCGTACTTCCAGGTGTCCAAGTGCGCGACCGAATCGGTGACCACGCCCTTCGTGATCGGCCTGAAGGGCACCGCGGTCTTCAACCTCACCAACAAGGACTGCACGACGACCGCGGCGCTGCGCCAATACGTGGTGCACATCTACTTCATCAGCAAGAACAACGGCGCGAGCGAGTTGGTCCCCACCCTGAAGCGCCTCGAGTTCGACGGCGCGACGTTCACCGAGAAGCCGCTGGTGGAAGGCATCGAGGAGCTCAACATCGAATACGGGATGGACAACGACAACGACGGTGCCCCGGACGCCTACACCGCCGATCCCAGCAACTACACATACACCGGTTGCGCCGCGTGCAATTCGTGGAACAACTGGCCCAACGTGGTGAGCGCGCGCGTGAGCCTCCTCGCGAGGAACATCGAGGCGTCGCCCAATTTCACCGATTCCAAGACTTATACGCTGGGCAACGATGCGTCCGGCGCGGCGGTGACGGTCGCACCGGCCGACGGCTACCGCCGGCACGCCTATTCCGGCCTGGTGCGCGTCGTGAACACCTCGGAGCGCAGGGAAAGACCCTCATGACGCGAAATCCAGGCCGCGAGCGCGGCGCGACGCTGCTCATCGTGCTCATCATGCTGGTGATGCTCACGCTCTTCGCGATATCGGCGATGAACACCGGCAACATCAACCTGAAGGCGGTGGGCAACATGCAGTCGCGCAGCGAGGCGCTCGACGCGAGCCAGGCGGCGATCGACAACGCGCTCAGCACGACGCAATTCGCCGACACCCCCGCGAACGCCATCCCGAATCCCTGCAACGGCGTGGCCAACACGCTGTGCACGGACGCCAACGGCGACGGCGTCGACGATTACACGACCACGCTCACCCCGCAGCCGGCGTGCTCGCAGGCGCGCGCGGTGAAGGTGAGGGAGCTGGTCATCGTGAGCGCGACCAGCGACGACCTCGCGTGCACGCAGGCCCAGCAGCAGGGCACTTTCGGAATCTCGGGCGCCACCGGCACCGGCGACTCCCTGTGCGGGCAGACCGTGTGGGACATCACCGCCCAGACGCTCTCGGCCGGGGCCACCGCCGCCAATTCCACGGTGAACGTAACGACCGTCCAGGGTGTGGGGGTGCGCGTGAAGGCCCTCGACATCGCCACCTCATGCCCGTAACTGCCAACCCTCCAAGGGGGCTCATTTGAAAAAGTCACTGCTTCGCTTCCCCGCCATCGCCACGGCGGCCTCGCTTTGCCTGTACCACCCGGCGATCGCCGAGGACATCGACCTGTTCACGAGCCCGAGCGGCACCTTCACCAATCCCAACGTCGTGATCATGATCGACAACAGCGCCAACTGGGAGGCCGCCAGCCAGCATTGGCCGGGCGGCATCAAGCAGGGCCAGTCGGAGCTGCGCGCCCTGCGCACCGTCGTGGGCGAAGTGAACGACAAGATGAACCTGGGCCTCATGCTCTTCACGCCGGGCTCGGGGTCGAACTTCAACGGCGCCTACGTGCGCTACCACGTGCGCCAGATGACCGCCGCGAACAAGACGCTGCTGCAGGACCTGATCGGCACGGATACGTGCGTGAACAATCCGAGCTTCGCCCTTCCGCCCAACTGCATCTACAACAACTTCAGCAGCCCGGCGGAAAAGGTCGGCTCGGCGAAGACCGACTACAGCGCCTCGCTCTTCGAGGTGTTCAAGTACTTCGGCGGCTACACCAATCCCGCCAACGCCAAGACCAACATCGCCGGCTCGCCGACCGACGCCTCGCATTTCGGCCCGTTCCGCTACGCCGGCGATCCGGACGCCAAGTCGGATCCGGCCGCCTACACGGGCGGCGCCGCGAAGACCGGATACACCTCGCCGATCACCGACGACAACCTGTGCGCGAAGAACTTCCTGGTGTTCATCGGCAACGGCTTTCCGTCGCAGGACGCGGCCGCGTCGCTCCTCACCGGGATCCAGGGCAGCGCCACGCAGCTCGCCATGCCGCAGTTCAACATGGTCACCAACAACGTGACGACCACGCTCGGCACCGACACGGTGTGCCGCAGCGCCGCCGCGTGCGGCACCGCCGCGGCGGCCAACACGTCTTTTGCCGGCTATGACAGCTACGCGTGCTCCGGCGGGACCGCGACTCCCGACGTGTCGCTCGGCACCGATCCGACGTGCCACACGGCAACACAGTGCGCAACGTATGCGCAGACGACCTTCCCCTCGTACACCAGCTATTACTGCACCGGCGGCTCCTCGACATCGCCGCAGAGCGGCACCGACAAAGCGTGCGAATCGGCCGCGGCTTGCGGCACGCGCGCGGCCGTGCTCTTCCCCGGGCACACCAACTACGCCTGCACCGGCGGCGCAGCGACGAGCGGCGCGGTTGCGCTCGGCGCCGACGGCACCACCGAGAGCCGCGCGGCATGCGCCGCGCGCGCGCAGACGGCATTCCCGGGGTACACGAGCTACTCGTGCACCGGCGGCACCGCCGTCGGGACCGTCACCACGACGTTGGCCGCCTCGGGCCAGGTTTGCGAGAGCGCGGCCTCCTGCTCGGGACGCCTCGCCACGGTCACGGGATTCACCGGGCACGACACGCTCACCTGCGGAGCGGGGCAGGCGAGCCTCAACCTCACCCCCGACGCCAGCTGCGAAAGCACCACGCAGTGCACCAACTCGATCACCGTCCCCGCCGGCTCGGCGCTCACCGCGCAGTGCAGCGGCGGCACCAGCTGCCCGGGCAACAAGCTGATCAACCAGACGCGGACGCTCACCTGCCTGCCCTCCAGCAATACCATGCTTCGTCCGGTGACCGCCAGCGATGCGACCTACACCGGGCAAACCATGCAGGGCACCGGCTGTACCGGCGCGGGCCTGCTGAGCGGCCAGACCATGAACGCCACCGACTGCAGCAGCGGCCAGACCATGCACGGCACGAATTCCTGCATGAACGGCCAGACCATCAGCGGCACCAAGGCGGTCAACACGGTGACGCCCACGGGCGCGCTCGCGACCCCTGGGACCAACAAGGCGCGTAACGCCGACGAGTGGGCCAAGTACCTCTTCACCACCGACGTGAGTGCGTCCCTGGGCCAGCAGAACGTCGTCACCTACACCATCGACGTCTTCAAGGACGCGCAGGACCCCGACGAGACCGCGCTCCTCATGAGCATGGCGAAGTACGGCGGCGGGCGCTATTTCCAGGCCACCAGCGAGCAGGCCATCCTGAACGCGCTGCGCGAGATCCTGGTGGAGATCCAGTCGGTGAACTCGGTGTTCGCCTCGGCGAGCCTGCCGATCAACGCGACCAACCGTTCACAGAACGAGAACCAGGTGTTCATCGGCATGTTCCGCCCGGATCCCGACGCGAAGCCGAAGTGGTACGGCAACCTGAAGCGCTTCCAGGTCGCGATCTTCGGCGCCGACGCGAAGCTCGCCGACGCCAACGGCAACGAGGCGATCGCCGCCACCACCGGATTCGTGACGGCGTGCGCGACCAGCTACTACACGACCGACAGCGGAACCTACTGGGACTTCTCCCCGCAGAGCGCCGGGAGCTGCCCGACGACGACGTTCAGCGCGAGCTCGGACTCGCCCGACGGCGGCGTGGTCGAGAAGGGCGCGGCGG
>WNFL01326553.1_pt1 | contig 35081 bp, 36 predicted proteins | sample 5400361 | NCBI WGS metagenome assembly WNFL01 (sample SAMN13153351, study PRJNA577476) | soil metagenome | isolation source: 40 cm soil on Douglas fir-dominated hillslope | place: USA:California | collected 2013-09-17
GACCGCCGCCCTGCGCAAACTGCTCGTCATTCTCAACGCCATCCTCCGCGATCAGCGTCCATGGCGCCCCGCTTGACGCGCAAGACAGTCGCTCAGACCTTCAGCACGGTGCGCAGCTCGGTCACCACGTCCTGGCGTTCCATGAATCGCGCCAGCTCGGTCAGGTGCTCGTCGAAGAACACGAACACGGGAATCGTGCGGTAGAGACCCCGCTTCAGGTACTGGTCCATCACGTCCGGGTTGGCGTCGCGCAGGAAGACCCGCATCTCCACGTCGGGCTCCCCCTCCACCAGCCGGGCCAGACCGGGGAAGCCCACGAGGGCGTCGCCGCACCAGTCCTCGGTGATGACCAGGATCTTGAGCTTGCGCCTGCGGATCGCCTCCCGATCGGCGGGCGTGAGGTCGGTCGCGGCCATGCGCTGCTCGAACCGCTCCTTGTTGGAGCGCATCTGCGCCAGGTAGGCCGCGAAGGTCATGCCCTGCGCGAATCGTTCCGGGGTCACCGTGGGGGATCCTTTTCGCCTCTAGCGCATGGTCGAGAGATCGACGGTGAACTTCGCCACCGTCTTCTCCTCGCCGTTCCGCACCAGGAGTACCACGGTCGCCCGCGGATCCAGCCCCTCGGCCGGGAAGACGTAGAGGCACCGCGCGGTGAACTGGCCGTCCTCGCCGCGGAGCGCGGTCCGCTCGTTCTGGGTGAAAGAGGCCTTGATCTCTTGCTGGCGCGCCACCAGCGCGGGGGTGTAGAAGCGCGCGAAGTCGATCTTGGCGCCGCGGAGGGTCGCCCACAGCACGACCTTGCCCTGCTGGTCCTTCAGCACCGACTCCACGTCGCGCGGCTTGAGCTCCTTGTCCTGGAAGGCGGAGTTGCGCGCGGCCAGGGCCAGCCGATGGAACGGGGTCATCACGGTGACGAGCTGGCCCTCGCCGCCACCCACGCGCCACTCGCCGCCCCAGCTCTCCATGGTCACGCTGCGGCGTCCGACCCGCACCGCTTCCTCACGGTCCTGCGGGGTCAGGGTGAACACAGCGGCATCGAGAGGAGCGCTGCAGGTCAGCGACAGGCCGGCCGCCAGCGCCGCGCACCACCACCGGCATGAGCGAAGCCGACTCATGTGCGCGGATTGTAGCACAGCGATTGCTCGCCTTCCGGACGGGGGGTATCGTGCGCGCATGCGCTGGCTGTGGCCGGTCCTGCTGGCGGTGCTGGTCGGCGGCTGCGCCACCGCCTTTCCGGAGTCGGTGATGCGCACCGTGGACACCCGGATCAGCGCCGACGAGCTCCTCCGGGAGCCCGCCGCCCTGACGGGCGCGCGGGTCATCCTGGGCGGCGAGATCCTGGCCGTCCAGCCCCGCCCGGGCCTCACCGAGATCGAGCTCCTCGCGCGGCGGCTGCGGGGCGACGACGCGCCCGAGCGCAGCGACCGCTCGCCCGGGCGCGTGCTCTTCCAAACCCCGGAGTTCCTCGATCCGGCGGTTTACGCCATGGGCCGGCGCATCACGGTGGTCGGCGAGGTCACCGGTGTGGAGGAGCGCAAGATCGGCGAGGTGCCCTATCGGTACCCGGTGATCCGGGTGGAGCGCATCCGCCTCTGGCCGAAGGACGTGGCGGTGGGATCAGCCTACTATTCGTATCCTGGGCCGTATCCCTGGGGCTACGGCCTGTACGCGCCTTACTACGATCCGTTCTACATCGGCCCGCGCCGGTACTATCCCGGCTGGTGGTGGTAGCGGGCGCGACCTGCGCGGCCCTACTTCCCGATCTGCACGTCCGAGAAGGCCGCCGGATCGAGGTGCTTCGCGGCGACGCGCTGGATGTCGGCCGCGGTGACCCGCCCGATCCGCTCCTTGTAGCGCTCCGGGTAGTCGAGCCCGAGCCCGTTCTCTTCCACCGCGCCCAGGAACCGCGCGAGCTTACCCGACGTGTCGAGGCGGAGCGGGAAGCTGCCGATCAAGTACGACTTGGCCAAGGACAGCTCTCGCGGGGCGACCGGCTCCCGTCCGAGCCGCGTCATCTCCGCGCGGGTGAGACGCAACGCCTCCTCCACCCCGTCGGTCCGGGTCTGCAGCGAGACGAGGTACGAGGCGCCGTGTCGCGCCGGCATGAGCGAGCTGTAGACCGAGTAGGCGAGGCCCCGCTCTTCCCGCACGCGCGTGTAGAGCCGGGACGCGGACCCGCCGCCCAGGATGTAGGTCGCCACGGACAGCGCGAAGTAGTCGGGATCGTCCTGCCTGATGGACGGCCGCCCGAGCAGCGCGGTGGTCTGGGTCAGGTCCCGCACGATCTTGCGCTCCTGGGCGGGCGTGACCGGCGGCGCCTTCGGCACGGGGGGCACCGGCTCGGCGGGCGCGGTCCAGTCGCCGAGCCGCTGCAGCAGCTCCCGGCGGATCTCCGCCACCGTCACGTCGCCGACCGCGACGATGTTCGCCCCGTCCGGCCGGTAGTGCCGCTGGTAGAAGGCGGTCACCTGCTCCCGCGTGAGCTTGCCCATGGACTCGATGGTGCCGGACACCGGCCGCCCGTACGGATGCCCGGGGAACATCATCCGGCTCAGCTCGCGGGCGGCCACCGTCTCCGGCTCCTGTTCCGACCGGCGCAGCGCGCCCTGGATCTCCGTCACCTTGCGCGTCAGCTCGTCGGGCGAGAACGCGGGCTGCCGCAGCACCTCGGCGAGCAGGTCCAGCCCGAGCGCGAGGTCCTTCTTGAGCACCGAGAGCGTGACCGCCGCGCCATCGCTGCCCGCACCGGCCTCGAGGCTGCCGCCCACGAACTCGATGACCCGATCCAGCTCCGGCCCGGAGCGCCGCGCGGTGCCGCGGGTGAGCAGCTCCGCGGTGAGGCTGGCGACGCCAAGGGCCTCCGCCGGGTCGTACACCGCCCCGGCCGGCAGCCCGACGCGCACCACCACGATGGGGATCGCGGGCCGCTCGGCCACCAGCAGCACCGCGCCGTTCGGCAGGATCTCGCGGTGGGCCAGGGGGCCCGCCGCCTGCGCGGGCCCGGCGAGCAGCAGGAGCAGCACGGTCAGGATCACTCGCATGAGCGCCTCTCTCGTCAATCGAGCTGTTTGCGGAACTTGAGCACCGCCAGGGAGAACACCACCGTCCCGAAGATCATCAGCGGCACGAGCGAGGGCCACAGGTACTCGAAGCCCACGCCCTTGAGGATGATACCGCGCACGATCTTCAGGAAATAGGTCAGCGGGATGATCGCGGCCAGATACTGCGCGCCGGCGGGCATGCCCTCGATGGGGAAGAGCAGCCCGGAGAGGTAGATGGACGGCAGGAACGTGAGGAACGCGAGCTGCATGGCCTGCGGGACCGTGCGGGAGGCGGTGGAAAGCAGGATGCCCACCCCGAGCGTGCCCATCATGAAGACGAGCGACAGCGCGTAGAGCAGCGGGAGGCTGCCACGGATCGGCACGTCGAAGACGTAGTGGGCGACCGCCAGGGCCATGGTCATCTGGCCGAAGGCCACCAGCAGGTTCGGAACGATCTTGCCGAGCAGCAGCTCCCAGCGGCGGATGGGGCTCACGATCAGCGCCTCCAGCGTGCCCTTCTCCCGCTCGCGAACCACCGAGACCGCCATCGCGGTGATCGTGGTCTGCATCAGGAGCGCCCCGATCAGCCCCGGCACGATGAAGATGGCCGAGACGAGGTCGGGGTTGTACCAGGCGCGGACGCGCACGTCCACCGGCGGCTCCGCCTGACGGGCGAGGCGCGTGCCCTCGAGCGTCTGGGTGAGCACCTGGAGCGAGCGCTGGGCGCCCAGCGACGTCGCCGCGTTGAGGGCCGAGGTCGCCACCTGGGGATCGGAGGCGTCCACGATCACCTGGATGGCCGCGTCCTGGCGGGTGAGCCGCCGGGCGTAGTCGGGCGGGATCACCACCCCGACCTTGGCCTCACCCGAGTCGATGAGCCGGGTCAGCTCCTTGTGGCTGGCGACGCGGCGGCGTACGTCGAAGTACTGGCTGTTCTCCATCGCCTCCAGGAAGAGGCGGGCCTCGAGGCTGCCCGACTGCTCGAAGACCGCGGTCGGGATGTGCTTGACGTCGGTGTTGATGGCCCAGCCGAAGATGAACAGCATGGCCACCGGCACCGCCAGGGCCAGCACGAGCGCGAGCATGTCGCGCTTGAGGTGGATGAACTCCTTCACGATGATGCCGAGCAGGCGCGAGCCCATCAGGGCGTCTCCAGCGCGCGGAGCTGCTCGCGGAGGCGGGCCTTGCGCTGCTTGTCCACGAAGGAGACGAAGAGGTCCTCCACCGAGGGCTCGACCTCCTGCACCCATCGGACCTCGAGCCCTTCCGCCCTCAGATGCTGCTCGATATCCGATGCGGTCAGCGCGCGGTCTCCCACCACCAGGCGCAGTCGCGCGCCGACCCGCTGGACCTCCTCGATCGCGTCCCAGTCGCCCAGGACATCCGCGGCGCGGCGGAGCTCCGCGGTCTCCACCTCCATCACCGGCTGGCGGAAGGTCGTGGTCTTGATGGACGCGGGCGAGCCCTGGGCGATGAGCTTGCCCTGGTAGATGAACCCGAGCGTGTCGCAGAGCTCGGCCTCGTCCATGTAGTGCGTCGTCACCAGGATCGTGGTGCCCTCGTCGGCCAGCCGGCGGATCAGGCCCCAGAAGTTCCGGCGCGACACCGGGTCCACTCCCGCGGTGGGCTCGTCGAGGAAGACCAGCCGGGGCGCGTGCACGAGCGCGCAGGCCAGGGCGAGCCGCTGGCGGTAGCCGCCCGAGAGCGTGCCCGCGAGCTGGCGCTCGCGGCCGCCCAGGTCGGCGAGCTGGATCATCTGGCCGATCCGCCCCGCGTGGATCGCGCGGGGTACCATGTAGACGCGGGCGTAGAACGTGAGGTTCTCGTTCACGGTGAGATCGTCGTAGAGCGAGAACTTCTGCGACATGTAGCCGATCACCGACTTGATCCGCTCGGGCTGGGCGACCAGGTCGATGCCGAGCACGGTCCCCCCGCCCTCGCTCGGGGCGAGCAGCCCGCACAGCATCCGGAGCGTGGTGGACTTGCCCGCCCCGTTCGGCCCCAGGAACCCGTAGAGCTCCCCCGCGCGCACCTGCAGGTCGAGGTGGTCCACCGCGACCCGTTTGCCGAACCGGCGCGTCAGCCCATGGGTGACGACGGCGTGGGCGCCCGTCTCGACTGCCGGCTCAGTCAATATCGGCATCCGCGGGCATCCCGGGCTTGAGGATGCCCTCCGGGTTGTCCACGGCGATCTTGATCCGGAAGACCAGGTTCACGCGCTCCTTCCTGGTCTGGACGTTCCGGGGCGTGAACTCGGCCTCCGAGGAGATCTCCGTGATGCGACCCGGGAACCGCCGGGCCGGATAGCCGTCCACCGCCACTCGGGCGGGGCTGCCGACCTTGATCCGCGCGACCTCTTCCTCGGGGACGTAGGCCCGGACCCAGATGTCCGATGGCTTCATCAGGGTCAGGATCGGCACGCCTGGATTGGCGAGCTCGCCGACCTCGAGGTTCTTGCGAAGGACCACCCCGTCAACCGGTGACAGAATGGTCATTTCCTTGAGGCGTGTCTTCGCCATGTCGAGCGCGTTCCGGGCCTGGGCGAGCTGACCTTGGGCGGCCTCGATCTGGTCGGGACGCGAGCCGGCCTCGAGCAGCAGCAGCTTCTGCCGCGCGGACTTCTCCTGGGCCACCGCCACCTCGTACGCCTGGCGTGTCCGGTCTACCTCCTGCGCCGCGATCAGCGCCTGGCGGAACAGGTCTTCCGCCCGCCGGAAGTCGCGCTCGGTCCACACCCGCGTCGCGGAGGCGCTCTGGAGGGCCGCTCGGGCGTCCTCCATCTCCTCGCGCCGGGCTCCCGCCAGGAGATCGTTCAGGGTGGACTGGGCGGTCCGGACCGCGGCCTCCTGCCGTCGCACCTCGGCGGCCTGCTCGGCCTCGTCCAGGCGCACCAGGAGCTGACCGGCCGCGACCCGGTCGCCCTCGTTGACCGGACGCTCGGCGATGCGGCCGACGATCTTCGCGCTCACGTCCACCTGGATGGCCTCGATGGTCCCGGTGACGCTCACGAGGGGCTTCTCGCCGCCGGACCGGAAGAGCCGGCCTCCGTAGGCGTAGGCCAGGCCCAGGACGAGGAGCAGGGTGAGCACCAGGGCCCCCTTGGCCAGCCGGGAGATCATCGAATCTCCCCCGAGAAGGGGCGACTCACTTCGAGGCCGGGGTGGCCGGCGCCGCAGGCAGCAGGATCGAGACGTTCTTGCGATCGAGGGGGAAGTAGGTCCGCGCCACCCGCTGCAGGTCGGCGGCGGTGACCGCGCGGAGCCTGGGCAGGTAGTCGTCGAGGAGGCGCCAGGAACCCAGCATCTCGAAGCGTCCGAGCACCGAGGCGCGGGAGAAGACCGAGTCCTGCTGCCAGACGAAGGAGGCCTCGATCTGGTTGCGGGCGCGGGCCAGCTCCTCCTCGGGCACCACTTCCTGCTTGAGGCGCTCGATCTCGTCCACCAGGGCCTGCTCGACCGCTTCGGGCGCCTGGTCGGGCAGCGGTGCGGCGTAGAACCAGAAGAGCGACGGGTCGAGGGAGAAGTACGAGTAGTCGCCGCCCGCGCCCAGCACCATCCGCTTCTCGTAGACCAGCTTCTGGTAGAGCCGGGACGTCCGCCCGGACGACAGAAGGGTCGAGAGCAGCTCGAGCGCGGGGGCGTCGGGCGAGGTGTGGTTCGGCACGTGCCACGCGATGTTGACGACCGGGAGCTGCGCCTGCTCGCGGCGGACGACCAGCCGGCGCTCGTCGATCGCGGGCGCCGCGAAGTGCCGCCGCACCATCGCGAGCGCGGCGGGCACGCGCACGTCGCCCGCGATGACCAGGATCGCGTTGTTGGGCTGGTAGTAGGTGTCGTAGAACGCGCGCAGCTCGGCCCGGTTGATGCGGGCGATGTCCGACATCCACCCGATGATCGGCCAGCGATAGGGATGGGCCTTGAACGCGAGCGAGCTCATCGCCTCGTAGACGAGCCCGTCCGGGTCGTCCTCCGACCGCATCCGTCGCTCCTCGGTCACGACCTTCCGCTCGGAGTCGATCTCGGCGGCGTCGAGCAGGAGGTGCCGCATCCGGTCCGCCTCGATCCGGAGCACCAGGTCGAGCTTGTCCGCCGCGATGTTCGTGTAGTAGCCGGTCACGTCCTTGGTGGTGTAGGCGTTGTCGCGGCCGCCGTTCTCCTCGATGAGGCGCGCGATCTGCCCTCGGCCGTAGGTGGGCGTGCCCTTGAACATCATATGCTCGAGGAAGTGGGCCAGGCCGGTCGCCCCGGGCCGCTCGTTGCGGGAGCCCACCCGGTAGAAGACCTGCACCGCGACGATGGGATTGCGCGGGTCGTCCTGCACGAGCACGCGCAGCCCGTTGTCGAGCGTGGCGTCGGTCACCGCGAGCTGGGGCGCGCTGGAGGCGGTCTGGCCCGTCGCGGGTCCCGTCCAGACCAACCCGCCGAGTAGCCCCGCCACCAGTATCCGCGCCACCGACGTGAGCCGGGCGCGCGCGTCATCGAGAAGGAACGCGCTCCCGTCTCCGGTCGCGACGAGGGAGAAGCCGTTGCTCAGGCCGATGAACGCACGCTCGAGGGCACCCGTCACGATGGCTCGATTATCCTATGCGGTCCCCCGGCCAGCAAGCAGACGGGCCCGCGAGAAGACGCGCTGGAGCATCGGCCGCGTGAGGCGCCCGGTGAACGTGTTCTGCTGGCTCGGGTGGAAGCTGCCCAGGAGGGTGATCCCGTCCGGCATCCGCGCGGCGACGCCGTGGCCGAAGCGCGGGAGCGGGCGCGGGACCGCCAGCCCGGCCTCCCGTCGAGCGCGCAGGTAGGCGTCCCAGCCGATCTTGCCCAGGGCGACCACGACCCGTGTCCGATCGAGGAGAGCCAGCTCCTCCAGGAGGAACGGCCGGCACCGGGCGATCTCGGCGGGCGTGGGCTTGTTGGCCGGCGGCGCGCATCGCAGGGTGGCGGTGATGTACGCTCCGCGGAGCTCCAGGCCGTCGTCCGGGTGGGTGGACTCGGGCTGGCTGGCGAAGCCCGCCTCGTGCAGCGCCCGAAAAAGCCAGTCTCCGCTGCGGTCGCCCGTGAACATGCGCCCGGTGCGGTTGCCGCCGTGGGCGGCGGGGGCCAGCCCCACCAGCAGCACGGTGGCCGCGGGGTCTCCGAAACCCGGCAGCGGGCGCGCCCAGTAGTCCTGCCCGCGGTAGCGTCGGGGAGGCTCGGCGGCCGCCGCTTCGCGATGCCGCACGAGACGCGGGCAAAGCCGGCAGGCGGTAATCCGGCGCGCGAGCCCGGCGAGCGCTTCGCCACGCGACTTGTCCTTCGCGGCCGATTGCCCGACAATCACCCGGGCATGATAGCGATCGGCGTCGAGCCATGACAAGCCGCGTTCCCGCGCTCATCGTGCACGGCGGGGCGGGCGCCGATCCGGGCGGGCGCGATGAGCTGCGCGCGGGGATGCGCGACGCGGTCGGCGCGGGCTGGCGCGCCCTCGCCGCGGGCGGGAGCTCGCTCGACGCGGTCGAGGCGGCGGTCCGGAGCCTCGAGGATCATCCGCGCTTCAACGCCGGGCGCGGCTCCGTGCTGACCAGCACCGGCACCGTGGAGACCGATGCCTCGATCATGGAGGGCGATCGGCTGCGCAACGGCGCCGTCGCCGCGGTCGCCGGCGTGCGCAATCCGATCACCCTGGCCCGGCGGATCCTCGAGGAGGGCCGGCACTCCTTCTTCGTGGGCGAGGGGGCCGTCGCGCGCGCCCGGGACCTGGGCGTGCCGCTCTGCGATCCGGCCGAGCTCGTCACCGAGCCGCAGCGCCGGCGGCTCGCCGCGCTGCAGGCGGGCACCGTCGGCGCGGTGGCGCTCGACCGCTCCGGCACGATCGCGGCGGCCACGTCCACCGGCGGCACGCCCGGCAAGCTGCCGGGCCGCGTGGGCGACAGCGCGCTGATCGGCTGCGGCACCTACGCGGAGAGCACGCTCGGCGGCGCCTCGTGCACCGGGGACGGCGAGGCCATCATCCGCGTCACCCTGGCGCGCCGGGCGCTCGACATCCTGAAGATGGTCGGCGAGCCCGGTCACGCCTGCGAGGTGGCGCTGAGCGTGCTGGTGGAGGAAGGCCGCGGTCAGGGCGGGCTCATCCTGGTGGACTGGCGCGGACGGGTGGGCTGGGCGCGCTCGACCAAGCTGATGCCGGTGGGGTTCATGTCGCCGGCCCACGCCGAGCCCGAGCTGCCGTTCTGATCGCGCGCGCATGATCGACGCCGCGGATATCCGGGCGGCCCGTGGGCGACTGGCCGGCGTCATCGCCGAGACCCCCTGCCCGTACTCCGAGACGCTCTCCGCGATGACCGGGGCCCGCGTCTTCGTCAAGCTGGAGAACCTCCAGATGACCGGCTCCTTCAAGGAGCGCGGCGCGGCCAACCTGCTCCTGCAGCTCTCCTCGGACGAGCGGCGCCGCGGGGTCGTCGCGGCCAGCGCGGGCAACCATGGGCTGGGCGTCGCCTTCCACGCCGCCAAGCTCGGCGTCTCTGCCGTCATCGTCATGCCGGAGTGGGCGCCGCTGGCCAAGGTCACGTCCGCCCGGCGCCGCGGCGCGGAGGTGATCCTGCACGGGGAGAACTTCGAGGAGGCGTACGCCCGCGCCCGGGCGATCGAGGCCGAGCGGGGGCTCGTCTTCGTCCACCCCTTCGACGACGCCCGCGTCATCGCCGGTCAGGGCACCATCGGGCTCGAGCTGCTGGAGCAGGTGCCGGGCCTGGACGCGGTGCTGGTACCGGTGGGCGGCGGCGGCCTCATCGGGGGCATCGCGACCGCCATCAAGACGGAGCGGCCCTCGATCAAGGTGATCGGCGCGCAGGCCCGGGAGATCGCGGCCATGCAGGCGGCCCTGGCCGGTGACACGCGGGACCGCCTGCCGGCCGCCACCACCATCGCCGACGGCATCGCGGTGCGCCGGGTCGGCGAGCAGACCCTGCCCCTGGCCCGACGCTACGTGGACGCCGTGGTGACCGTCAGCGAGGAGGAGATCGCGAACGCGATCCTCCTGCTGCTGGAGATCGAGAAGACCGTCGTGGAGGGCGCGGGGGCGGTCCCGCTGGCCGCCCTGGCCAACCGCCGGGTCGCCCTCGAGGGCCGGACGGTCGCGCTCGTGGTCTCGGGCGGCAACATCGACGTGAACCTGATCGCCCGCGTGATCGAGCGCGGCCTGGTCAAGGACGGCCGGGTGGTCCGCCTGCGGGTGCGCCTGCGCGACCGGCCGGGCGCCCTGGCCGCCCTCACCGCGGTGGTGGCCCGGACGCGCGCCAATGTGCTCAGGATCGAGCACGACCGGGCCTTCTCGCGCGCGCCGCTGGGCGACACCGAGGTCGAGCTGACCCTCGAGACCTCCGGCCGCGAGCAGATCGAGACGATCAAGCGCCAGCTGGCCCAGGAAGGCTACGTGGCTGAAGAGCTCAGTCCGGCCTGAAGGCCGCCGTCAGCTGGCGGGATGTCTGGCAAATCGGGCCGAGGCGGCTGCCCCCGGTCCCGAGAGCCAGTCCTTGACCGTGCTGTATCCGTAGCGAAGCGCCGCGCGGCTGGCCTCGAAGCCCATGGAGGGGCCGACCAGAGGGGACGGCTTGGGCTCCGGCTGAATCACGAGGATCTGCACCTCGGGGTGCTGGAGCTTGACCGCACTGAGCCCGATATTGAAGAGGTTGAGGCTCGAGATGTGGCCGGCCTGCTCCATGATCGCGTAGAGGCCCCCGCGCCGGATCTCGGGCCCGCCCTGCTCGTTCAGGCACTGCGGCACCGCCGGGTTGACCGCGACCAGCACGTTTGCGCCCGCGTCCACCGCGAGGTCGGTGTGGCCCGTGTAACCCACGTCGCCGTCCACGTAGTCCCGTCCCCCGATCCGGTAGGGCTCGAAGAAGCCCGGGATCGCGGACGAGGCCGCGATGGCCTGCGAGATCGGCACGTCCATGAGATCGCCCTGGCCGAACACCACCCGCTCGGCGCGGTCGAGCGCGATCGCCGCGACGAGCAGCGGCTTGGGCGTCCCGCTGAAGCGGTTCGAGAGCCCCTTGGCCTGGAACGCCTCCCGCAAGTAGGCCTCGAGCGGCGACAGCGAGAAGAACCCGGCGGGCATGTCGCCGCCGCTGCGCGCGAGCAGGTCCGGCCACTCGAGTCGGAAATCGACGATGGCGCGCTTGCCGATGGCCCACATGAACTGGGCCACGTTGCGCGTCGCGGCCGCGAAGGAGCCCTTGTGGTAGACCGCGCCCCGGTTGAAGTTGAGCGGGTCGTCGCGCTCCTCGTCCAGGATCGCGTAGAGCTCGCGCGGGCGCACCCCGTTGGCCAGGAGCGCGGCGACGACCGAGCCCGCGCTCGAGCCCACGTAGAGGTCGAAGTCGTTGGCCTGGAAGCCGGGCAGTCCCTCGTCGAGCGCGGCGAGCGCGCCGACCTCGTACATGCCGCCGATGACCCCGCCGCCGGCCAGCACGAGGGCGCGGCGCTCGGGGGGCTGACCCCATCCCAGACGCTGGAGCCAGCCGCGGAAACCGTCGGGAGGGCTCACCAGCGCAGCAGCGTGGCCCCCCACGAGAAGCCGGTGCCGAAGGCCACCAGCATGACGAGGTCGCCGTCCTTGATCCGGCCCTCGGACAGCGCCTCGTGGAGACAGATGGGAACGGAGGCGCCCGCCGTGTTGCCGTAGCGCTCCAGGTTGTTGAAGTACCGCTCGGCGGGGATCTGGAAGTGCTCGGCCGCCGCTTCGATGATGCGCAGGTTCGCCTGGTGGAAGAGGTAGCAATCCACGTCGCCCGCCCGCAGCCGGTTGGCGTCGAGGCACTCCTGCACGACCTCCCGCACGCGCCTCACCGCGTTCACGAACACCGCGCGCCCGTTCATGCGCGGGCGGACGCGGCCGTCGTCGATCTTCTTCTTGGACACCGGCGGGAAGGTGGACGAGCCCCACATCTCCCCGTGCAGCGCCTCCAGCGCGGTGCCGTCCGAATGGAGGTGGTGCGAGATCAGCCCGCGCGGGTGGCCCGCCTCGGTCTCCACCGCCTCGACCACCGCGGCGCCTGCCCCATCCGCGAACAGCACCGCCATGTCGCGGCCCTCGTCGGTGTAGTCGAAGGCGGACGAGAGCAGCTCCGCGCCCACCACGAGCACCCGGCGGTACATCCGGCCGCGGATCAGCTGGTCGGCCAGCGCCAGCCCGTAGACGAAGCCCGCGCAGCCCTGGGCGAGGTTGAACACCGGCGTGCTGGTGAGCCCGAGCCGCCCTTGCATCACGCAGCCGGGCCCGGGATACGCGAGATCCGGCAACGTGGTGGACTGGATGATGCAGTCGAGATCCTCGGGGCCGAGGCTCGCGTTCTTGAGCGCCATCCGGGAAGCGTCGATCGACAGGTCGGTGACGCTGAGCGTGGAGTCGATCCGGCCGTCCAGGCCCCGCTCGCGGACCTCGCGCATGAAGGCGGGCTTGTCGGGCGCCTCCGCGAGGCGCAGGAGCATGCGGTACGTGTCGGGCGACATGCGGCGCTCGCGGATGCCCGTGCGCTGGACGATCCACTCGTCGCTCGTGCTCATGCAGCGGGAGAGCAGGTCGTTGGTGACGACGCACTCCGGGACGGACATGCCCGTCGCGATGATCCGGGCCCGGAGCACGGCGCTCATGTGCCCGTGAACTTCGGCGGGCGCTTCTCGAGGAAGGCGCGCACGCCCTCGGCGTGGTCGTCGGTGGTGATGCTCTGGGCCTGGGCGTACGCCTCGAAGCCGAGCGAGGTGGACAGGTCCACCGTGGTCGAGCGGTTCAGCAGCGCCTTCGCCAGGCCGATCGCGCCCGGGGGGCCCGCCGCGATGCGGGCGGCGAGCGCCCGCGTGGTCGCCTCGAGCTCGGCCGCCGGCACCACCCGGTTGACGAGCCCGATCCGGAGTGCTTCCGCCGCGTCGATGATGTCGGCCGAGAACACCAGCTCCTTCGCCTTGGCCAAGCCGACCAGCCGCGGGAGGAGCCAGGTCCCGCCTCCGTCGGGCACCAGTCCGATCTTGGCGAAGACCTCGCCGAAGCGGGCGCGGTCCGACGCGATCACGAGGTCGCAGCCGAGCGCGATATTGCAGCCGGCCCCGACCGCGAACCCGTCCACCATCGCGATCGTGGGCTTCGGGTATTCGAAGAGGCGGATGATGAACCGATTGAGCGACTCCACGCGCGCGCGGCCCTCCGCCGCGGTCTGCCGCTTCGCGGCCATGGTCTTCACATCGCCGCCCGCCGAGAAGTGCCCGCCCCCGCCGGTCAGGATGACCACCCGGGCGCCCGCCTCCGCCTCCAGCTCGTCCAGCGCGCTCAGCAGCTCGCGCCGCATGACGAGATCGAGTGCGTTCCGCGCCTGCGGCCGGTTGAGCGTGATCGTCGCGACGCCGTCCGTCCGGTCCACCAGGATGGTGCTGTAGCCCATTGGCTTCCTCCCGCCACGGGATGCGTGGCCGGCTCAAGTATAGGCCACGCCTCTCGTCACTCCAAGCGCCCGGACCGGCGTGCTATCCTCGTTCGGGAATGATTCGGGGCTCCCATGACGCTCGCTAGCGTGCTCGGTTTGCCGGCGACCACCACGCGCGCCGTGATCGGCATGGTGCACCTCCGCGCGCTGCCGGGGAGCCCGCGCTGGGACGGCGACATGCCCGCGCTCCTGCGCGCCGCCCTCGACGACGCGCGCGCCCTGGCCGAGGGCGGCGCCGACGCGCTCCTCGTGGAGAATCACGGCGACGTCCCCTTCACCGCGCGGCGGGTGGACGCGGCCACCGTGGCCGGCATGGCGGTGGCGGTCGCGGAGATCCGCCGGGCCCTGCCGCTGCCGGTCGGTGTCAACGTGCTCAAGAACGACGTGCGCTCGGCCCTCGCGGTGGCCGCCGCCACCGGCGCGCGCTTCGTGCGCGTGAACGTCCACGTGGGCGCGGTCGCGGCCGACCAGGGCATCATCGAGTCGGACGCCCACGATACGCTGCGCTACCGACGCCTCCTGGACGTCCAGATCGGCATCCTGGCCGACGTGCAGGCCAAGCACGGCCTGCCCCTGGCCCCGATGCCTCTCGAGCAGGAGGCGCGCGACTGCTACGCGCGCGGGCTGGCCGACGCCCTCGTGGTCTCCGGCGTGGCCACCGGCGAGCCGACCCCGATGGGCGATCTCAAGCGGGTGCGCGGCGCGGTGCCCGAGGCCCCGCTCCTCGTGGGCAGCGGCGCCTCGCCCGAGACGGTGGCCGAGCTGCTCTCGGTGGCCGACGCGGTCATCGTCGGCACCTCGATCAAGCGCGACGGGCGGCTCTCCAACCCGGTGGACGTCGAGCGCGTCCGCCGTCTCGTCGCGGCCGCCCGCGGCGCGCGCGCCTGATGGCCTCCTCTCCCTCCCCGAGGGAGAGGGCCGCGGTCAGGGGCGCGGCGCTCATCCTGGCCCTCGCCCTCTCCGGCTGCGCCCTGATCACGCCGCGCCCGGCGCCCGATCCGGTGCGGCTCCGCGTCGCGGACCTCATCCTGATCGGCTTCAACGGGACCCAGGTCGCGGGCAACGAGGAGATTCGCCGGCTCGTCTGCGACGTCAAGGTGGGCGGCGTCCTCCTGTTCGAGCGGTTTGCCGCGTCCGGGCAGCCGCGCAACATGGTGAACCCGACGCAGGTCACCGAGCTCACCCGCGACCTGCAGGCCCTCGCGGCCCGGTGCACGGGGCGTCCCCTCTTCATCGCGGCGGACGCGGAAGGCGGCCGGGTCATGCGTCTCTCGCCGCGCCTCGGCTACGCGCCGACGCTGCCCGCGCGGGAGCTGGGCGACCGCGACGATCCCGCGTTCACCCAGGCGGAGGCCCGGCGCATGGGGGACATGCTCCGCGAGGCCGGCATCAACTGGAACCTGGCCCCGGTGGTGGACGTCGCGCTGAACCCGACGAACCCCGCGGTGGTCGCCCTGGGCCGGGCGTATTCGGGCGATCCGGAGCGGGTCGCCGCGCACGCCCAGGCCTTCGTGCGCGGCATGCACGAGGCCGGCGTGCTCACCTCCCTCAAGCACTTCCCCGGCCACGGGTCGAGCCGGAGCGACTCGCACCTGGGCTTCACCGATGTGACCGACACCGCCCGGCTGCGGATCGAGCTCGCGCCCTTCCGCAGCATGATCGCGGCGGGGCTGGCGGACAGCGTCATGACCGCGCACGTCTTCAACCGCGGCCTCGATCCCTGGGACCCGGCCACGCTGTCGCGCTTCACCGTGCAGCGCGTGCTGCGCGGGTGGCTGCACTACGACGGGGTGGCGGTCTCCGACGACCTGCTCATGGGCGCCATCGCCCAGCACTACGGGCTGGAGGACGCCGCGGTGCTCGCGCTGGGCGCCGGGGTCGACGTGCTGCTGATCGCGCAGAACACCGGCGGCAAGCAGGACGACCGCGCGGCCGAGCGCGTGATCGCCGCCATCACCCGCGCCCTCGCGGCCGGCACCCTCAGCGAGTCCCGCATCCGCGAAGCGGTCGCCCGCGTCGACACCCTCCGCGCCAAGCTTCGATAGGGACTACGCGCCACGGAGGGATTGGAGGAAGCGCTCGACGTCCACGCGGGTCGGGAGGGCGTCCTGGGCACCGCGGCGGGTGCAGGTCAGGGCGGCGGCCGCGCTCGCGAGAGGAATGATCTGCTCGACGCTGCCGCCGGCGGCGAGACCGACCGCGAGGGCGCCGTTGAAGGCGTCGCCCGCACCGGTGGTGTCCACCGCCTCCACCGGGAAGGCCTCGTAGTGCACGACCGAGTCGCCGTCGCACACGAGCGCGCCCTGCTCGCCGAGCGTGATGATCACGGTGCCCGCGCCGCGCGCGACCAGCCGGGCCGCGGCCTGCCGGCCCGAGTCGAGATCCGAGACCTCGATGCCGGTCAGTGCCAGCACCTCCCCCGCGTTGGGCGTCAGGTAGTCCACCAGGCCGAGCATCTCGTCGGACAGCTCCTGCACCGGCGCCGGGTTCAGCACGGTGGTGGCGCCGTGTCGCCGCGCCGTCTCGAGGGCCCAGCGCACCACGGGCACCGGGACCTCCAGCTGGCAGAGGACGACCTCGGCCCAGGCCAGCGCGTCCTCCCCTCGCCGCGCCATGTCGACGGTCAACCGGTGATTCGCTCCGGGCGCCACCCCGATCTGGTTGTGCCCCTCGCGATCCACGAAGATCAGCGCGGTACCGGTGGCCGCGTCGGGCGTGGTCACGAGCCCGTCCACGCCGATGCCCTGCTCCAGGAGCCCCCGGCGGATGTCGCCGCCCGAGTCGTCGTCGCCGACGCAGCCGATCATCCGCACCTCGGCCCCCAGGCGCCGCGCCGCCACCGCCTGGTTGGCCCCCTTGCCGCCCCGGTTCACCAGCAGCGTGCCCGCGGAGACCGTCTCGCCCACCCGAGGCAGGCGCGGCAGGGCCACCGTGAAGTCGACGTTCGCGGAGCCGATCACGCAGAGACGGGGCACAAACGCTCCAGAACCATCTGCAGCACGCGCTCGGCGTCCACCTCGACCGCCACCCGGCAGGTGGCCCCGCGCTTGCGATGCGAGGGAATCTCGCGGCGATCGGCCAGCGAGAGGCCGCGCGTGAGCCGGCCCTCGCACTCGACCTCGACGTGGAGCGGGTCGAAGGTGACCAGCGAGGGATCGAGGGCCACCGCCATCGCCAGCGGATCGTGGAGCACGATGCCGCCGCTCTCCCGCTCCGCGCCGAAGGCGAAGCCGTGCAGGGTGAAGTCCAGGATGAAGCGGGCGACCCGGTCGGAGCAGCGCAGCAGTCGCTCGGTGAGCGCGGCCTGGGCGAGCACCACCCGGCGCGTCACGTCGAGCGGGACCAGCTCCACCGGGAGGCCCGCGTCCAGCACCGCGGCGGCCGCCTCCGGGTCCACGTAGAAATTGAACTCGGCGGCCGGGGTGATGTTGCCCGGCACCGCGATCGCGCCGCCCATGACCACGATGCGTCCCGCCCGCCCAAGCCGGCGGGGGTCCTGCTGGAGCGCCAGGGCCACGTTGGTCAGCGGCCCCAGGGCCACGATGGTCAGCTCCGCGCCCCAGCGGTCCACCGCGTCCAGAATCACTTCGGGCCCCGATCGCATCTCAAGGGGGCAGGTCGGCTCCGGGTAGCGGGGCCGTCCGTCGGGCTCCACGAAGCGCTCGAGGTTGCCGAGCCCGTCCTGGCCGTGCACTTGATGCGCGGTGACCAGCGCCCGCTTGAGCGGGGCGGAGGCGCCGGCGGCGAGGGGCGGCAGCGGCTCGGGCGCGGCGACCGCGAGGATGCGCCGGGCGTTCGAGGTCGCGCGCTCCACCGCGACGTTGCCCGCGACGGTGGTGACGGCTTCCACACGGGCGTCGGCCGAGCGCAGGGCGAGCAGGATCGCGAGCGCGTCGTCGATGCCGGGGTCGGTATCGATCAGGAGGTGACGGGTCATTTGACAGGCTCCGCGGGCGTTCGTATCATACGCGCCATCCCGGCGCAAACCTGGCGCAAAGGAGGACTCGGATGCACATCCGGATCACGTACTGCGGCGAGTGAAACTATCTCCCCCAGGCCTCCAGTTTGCAGGCCGCGATCAAGAGTAAGTACGGCATCAACTCCGAGCTGCGGGAAGGCGTCGGGGGCATCTTCACCGTCGAGGCCGACGAGAAGATGATCTACGACAACCAGGTCACCTTCCGCTTCCCCGAGGATCAGGAGATCTTCACCGAGATCGACAAGCTCAAGGCCTGATCTCGCGCTCGATACGGTCCCGGAACGCCGGGTCGGCGACGTGGAGCAGCTCCCGCGCCCGCCCGGCGTCGCTTTTTCCGCGCAGCGCCGCCACCCCGTGCTCGGTCACCACGTAGTCCGCGAGGAACCGCGGAGTGGTCACCCGCGCGCCCGCGGCCAGACGCGGCACGATGCGGGAGACCGTGCCCCGGCTCGCGGTGGCGGGCAGCGCGATGATGGACCGGCCCCCTTCCGCGCGCACCGCCCCCAGCACGAAGTCGAACTGGCCGCCGATGCCGGTCACCTGGCGGCCGTCCACGCTCTCCGCGTTCACCTGTCCCCAGAGATCCACCTCGAGGGCCGAGTTCACCGAGACGAAGTCGCCGAGCGCTCCCACCACCTCGGGATCGTGCACGACGTCGGAGGGCTCCATGTTGATCAGCGGGTTCTCGTGGCTCCACTGGAAGAGGGCGGCGGTGCCCATGATCTCGCCCACGTCCATGCGGCCCGGGTGCAGCCGCTTGCGCGCATTGGTGATGACGCCGCTGCGCACCAGCGGCAGCATGTGCTCGACCAGGAGCGAGTGCACGCCCAGGTCCTTCTTGCCCGCGAGCGCCTCCATCACCGCCTGCGGGATCGAGCCGACGCCCACCTGCAGGGTCGCCCCGTCCGGGACGAGGTCGGCCACGTACCCGGCGATGCGCCGCTCCACCTCCCCGACCGGCGTGGGCGGGTACTCGAGGAGCGGATGGTCCACCGCCGTCCACACGTCCACCTGCGAGCGATGGAGGAAGGCGTTGCCCAGGGTGCGCGGCATCCGCGGGTTGACCTGGGCGATGACGAGCGGGGCCCGGCGGGCGGCGGGCAGCGAATAGCTGACCGAGACGCCGAGGGAGAGATGCCCGCCCCGGTCGGGGGGCGCGGTGTGCACCAGGACCGCGTCGGGGGCCCACGGGCCGCCCGCCGCGAACAGGCTCACCGTGTCGTGGTAGCGCGCGGGGACGAAGTCCACGTCGCCCCGCGCCGCCGCGGCGGCGAGGCGCGTGGACATGTGCCACGTCGCGAAGCGGATCTTGCCCGCGTAGGCGGGCGCGCCGAATGGATAGTCGTCGAGCCGGAGCCCGCCCATCACGGTGAGCGGCGCCAGCCGGTCGGCCTGCCGCAGGATCTCCACGACGAGCGCGGTGGGATCGCCGCACCCCGGAGCGAGGAGGACCCTCATGCCGGGGCGGAGACGGCCGACGGCGTCGGCGAGCGTGGCCTGCTCGAATGGGCGACCCATGAAGCCCGGGTAGTATAATCGCGCGCAGCCCATCCCGGGAGAGGAGTCGCCCATGCCGAAGCTCATGCAGCCCATCAATCCGCCGAGTCTCGCGAAGCCCGCCGGTTACGCCCACGGCTGGGAGGTCCAGGGCGGGAAGACCGTCTACATGGCCGGTCAGGTCGCGCTGGACAAGGACGGCCACGTGGTCGGCCGCGGCGACATGGTCGCCCAGTTCCGCCAGGTCTGCGAGAACCTCAAGGCGATCCTGGGCGCGCGCGCCGGCCAGATGAACGACATCGTCAAGCTCACCATCTACGTGCTCTCCAAGACCGAGTACAAGGCGCGCGGGCGCGAGATCGGCGCGGTGTACCGCGAGTACTTCGGCCGGCACTATCCGGCCATGACCCTCGTCGAGGTGCGGGGCCTCTACGACGACGACTGCCTGATCGAGATCGAAGGCGTCGCGGTCCTCGACTGACCGCCATGCCCGTCCATCCGCAGTGGGTGACGACCGGCTTCGAGTTCGACGGCCACCGGATCGTGGGCTATCGCGGCGTGGTCCGGGGCATCACGGTGCGCTCGCGCAATCTCATCGTGAATCTGGGTGCCACCATCCAGACCCTCTTCGGCGGCAACATCACGCTGTACACCGAGCTGTGCGAGCGCGCGCGCCAGGAGGCGTTCGACCTCATGCTGGAGCACGCCGCCCAGATGGGCGCCAACGCGATCGTGGCCATGCGCTACGACGCCAACGACGTGGCCGCGGGGGTGACCGAGGTGCTCTGCTACGGCACCGCGGTCGTGATCGAGCCGGTGACCCGCTGAGGCCGGCCGGTGCGAGGATCCGGGGCCACCCGGGCCTTGCCGAGCTGGAAGCGGGACTATACTCTCGGGCCGAGTGAAAACCAACAGCGCCCCACGGAAGAGGCCCTCATGACGACGAATCGGCCGGTGCGATGAGCCGGCTCGCGCGAGCGGGGGCGGCCAGGCGGACCCGGCCGGCGCGGGCCCAGCGCGCCGCCACGATCAAGCCGGGAGGCCGCGACGTGCTCCTCGTGGTGGACGTCCAGAACGACTTCATCCCGGGCGGGGCGCTCGCGGTGAACGAGGGCGACCTGATCGTTCCCCTGGTGAATCAACTCGCGGCGGGCTTCGAGCACGTCATCATGACCCAGGACTGGCACACGCCGGGCCATATCTCCTTCGCCTCGGCGCATCCCGGCAAGAAGCCCTTCGAGACCACCAGGCTCGGCTACGGCACCCAGGTGCTCTGGCCGGACCACTGCGTGCAGGGCACGGCCGGCGCGGATTTCCACAAGGACCTCGAGATTCCCCACGCCGAGCTGGTCATCCGCAAGGGCTACCGCAGGCAGATGGATTCCTACTCTGCCTTCTTCGAGGCCGACGGCAAGTCCACCACCGGGCTCTCCGGCTACGTGCGCGATCGGGGCTTCCGCCGGGTGTTCCTGGTCGGCCTCGCCACCGATTTCTGCGTCTGCTGGTCGGCCCTGGACGCCCGCAAGGTGGGCGTGGGGGCACTCGTGATCGAGGACGCCTGCCGGGGCATCGACAGCAACGGCTCGCTGGCCAAGGCGTGGGACCAGATGACGAAGGCCGGGGTGAAGCGCATCCGGTCCGGCGATCTGTCGGCCTAGGGTGGCCAGCCGCCGTGCGGCCTCCGTGGCGCTCGCGCTGGCCGGCGCGGTCGTCGCGATCGCCCTCTCCGCGCCCGCCTTCCGGGGGCTCGAAGCGGAGCACCAGGTCTCCTACCGGTACGTCGTGCTCGGCTACGTGACCGACGCGGCCAACCGGGGGCGGGTCGGGGTGCGGGTGGAGCTTCGGCGCGAGAAGACGGGATTCTCCTACCTGGGCGAGACCGATGCCGACGGCTTTTACCTGATCGTGGCCCGGCTCGGGGACGAGAGCGCGGGGGAGGCCCTCCAGCTCCGCGCGGAGAATCAGGCCCTGAGCCTGACCGCGCGCTTCGATCCCGCCGACCACGCCACCGAGCGTGGCACCCGGGTGGACTTCACCGCCCGCAAGCCGGTCGAGAGCCCGACGACCTTCGCGGGCACGCTCAAGCGGTACCTCGCGCAATGAAGGGCGACCGGTTTTATGCGGTGGTCCGGGGGATTGGCCGGTTCTGGCTCTGGTTCTTCTTCAAGGACGTCGACGTGGTCCGGGCGGACCTGGTGCCGGCCTCGGGCCCCGTGCTCCTCTGCATCAACCACCCGAACAACCTCATCGACTCCCTGCTGGTCGGCGGTGTCCTCCCGCGGAAGGTCCACTACCTGGCGACCGCGGCCCTGTTCCGCAATCCCCTGGTCGCTCGCTTCCTCGCCGCCTGCGGGGCGATCCCCGTCTACCGCAAGCAGGACGATCCCGGCAAGATGGATCGCAACGCGGACGCGTTCGCCGCCTGCTTCCGGGCCCTCGAGGGCGGTCGGCTCGTCGGCATCTACCCGGAGGGCACGACCCATTCGGAGAGCCGCGTCCAGCGGATCAAGACCGGTGCCGCGCGCATCGCGCTCGACTACCAGGCCGCGGGGCGCGGGGCGCCCCTGGTCCTCATCCCGGTGGGCATCACCTTCGAGGCCCGCAAGGCCTTCCGCGGCCACGTCCGGATCTCGTTCGGCGAGGCGATCCCGCTCGGCCCCTACGCGGCGACCTACCGTGACGAGCCCGCGAAGGCGGTCGAGGCCCTGACCACGACGATCCAGTGGGCCATGGAGAGCGAGATCCTCCACGTGGGTCGGCCGGAGCGGCAGGATCTCATCCGCGCCGTCGACGAGATCTACCGCAGCGACCTGATCCGCGAGCTCCAGGAGGAGCGCGGGCTCGGGACACGGCAGATCGACCCACTGCGCCTCTCCCGCGCGATCGCGGACGCCGCGGCCCACTTCGAGGAGCGCGACCCCGAGCGGGTGGCGCGGCTGTGGGCCGCGGTCCAGAAGTACCGCGCCATGCTCGCCGCCTACCACGTGCGGGACCAGGCGGTGCGCGCCCGCGCCCAGCGTCCCCCCGCGCGGACCCGGCTGCGGCGCTCCTGGGAGGCCTCGATCGGGCTCCCCTTCTTCGCGTACGGACTGGTCGTCAACGGCCTGCCCTACCTCCTGCCGCGCTGGATCGCGCGCCGCACCGCACGCAAGGAGACCGACTACGCCACGACGCGCCTGCTCGCGAGCATCGTGGCGTTCCCGCTCTTCTGGGCGGTCGAGATCTGGATCGTGTGGCGCCTCCTGGGGCCGGCGTGGGCGGCGGGCTTCTCGCTCTCGCTGCCGCTGAGCGGGCTTCTCGCCTATCGCTATCTCGGAGGGATGGGCCGGCTCCGGAACCAGCTCCGCTTCGGCGTTCTGTCCCTCACCCACCGCCAGTCCGCCACCCGGCTGCTGGCCGAGCGGCAGGCCCTGGTGGCCGAGCTCGAGCGCGCCAAGGACGACTACCTGGCCGCGACGCGGGGGAGCAGCTTTTGACCGTCCATCGGCTGGAGGAGCTCTCCACGCCGCAGCTCGACGCGCTCGATCGGACCCGCACCGTGGTGATCCTCACCGTGAGCCCGCTCGAGACGCACGGCCCGCATCTCCCGCTGGGGGTGGACGCCTTCACCGCGCGCCACTTCAGCGAGTCCATCGCGGAGCGACTGGTCGCGGACCGGCCGGGCTGGTCGGTCGTGCTGGCGCCCACCCTCCACCTGGGCTCCTTCACCTTCGACTCGGTGGGCACGGTGCCCGTCCGCCAGCGGGTGGTCCGCGACGTGGTGGTGGACTACGGCTCCGCGCTCGGCCGCGCCGGGTTCCGCCACATCCTGGTGTCGAACGGCCACGGAGGGCCGGGACACCTGGTCGCGCTGGAGGAGGCGGCGGCCATCGTGTCCCGACGCCACCGCATCACCATGGCCTCGTTCACCGGCCACCTCGTCTGGGAGTTCCTGCGCGGCCGTCTCCTGCCCCGCATCGAGGCCGGTCTCGGGCGGCCGCTGTCCGAGCCGGAGCGGGCGGCTTTTTCGGAAGACGCGCACGGCGGGTGGTGGGAGACTTCGATCATGCTCGTGCTGCGTCCCGATCTGGTGGACGAGGGCTACCGGCGGCTGCCCGCCGCGCGCTACTCCTTGGTGGAGCGGCTTCGCCCGAACTACGCCGTGCGCGACGGCGGCCCCGGGTACGTCGGACATCCCGCGCTGGCCGACCCGGCCTTCGCGCGGATCACGAGCCAGGTGCTGATGGACGAGGCGATGGGCGTGGTGGATGGGCTCCTGGACGGGCAGCTCCGGCCCTCCGATCGCCGCTCGCCGTTCTTCGCGATCCCGTTCTTCCGCACCAACTTCCGCCCGCTCGCGGCATCGGCCGCGGCCCTTCTCGCCGGGTTCACCGCCTGGCGGATCCTGGGCCGGCAAAGGAGACCACGATGAAAGCCTACGTCCTCATCGAAACGGCCGCCGGCAAGACCAAGAACGTGAAGAAGGCGCTCGCCAAGATCAAGAGCCCGCGCGCCACCGTCGCCGCGATGGACGCGGTCACCGGTCCCTACGACTTCATCGCGGTGGTGGACGGCCAGACCCTCGACGCCATCGGCAGCCTGGTCACCGACTCCATCGGCGTCATCGACGGCGTGACCCGGACGACGACCTGCGTCGCCGTGACGGTCGGCGGCTAACCTCCTCTCGCATGAGCCCAGGCCACAACGCGAACCAGGTGGTCGCGTGCGCCGCCTACGCGGAGGGCCGCCGCGTGGCGAACGTCGCGCTCGCGAACATCAGCGAGGCCCTCAAGCAGGAGGACCGCTTCGTCTGGATCGGCCTCTACGAGCCGGATGAGCCACTGCTCAAGGAGGTGCAGGCCGAGTTCGGGCTCCACGACCTGGCCATCGAGGACGCCCACCTCGCCCACCAGCGGCCGAAGCTCGAGCGCTACGGCGACTCGCTCTTCATCGCGCTCCGCACCGCGCAGCCGGACCGGGAGCAGGGGCGGACCGCCTTCGCGGAGACCCACCTCTTCGTGGGCTCCCGCTACGTGGTCTCGGTCCGGCACGGGGCCTCCCTGTCCTACGCGGACGTGCGCGCGCGCTGCGAGGGGCAGCCGCAGCTCCTCGCCAAGGGTCCCGCCTTCGTGCTCCACGCCATCATGGACTTCGTGGTGGACCAGTACTTTCCGATCGTGGATGGGCTCGAGGACGGCCTGGATGCCCTCGAGGACGAGATCTTCAACGAGCGCATCAGCCGCGACACGACGATGCGGATCTACACCCTCAAGCGCGACCTGCTCGAGATCAAGCGGGGCGTCTCCCCGCTCGTCGACATCTGCAACCGCCTGATGCGGGCCGATCACGACCTGATCCCCGACGACGCGCGGCCCTACTTCCGCGACGTCTACGATCACGCGATCCGGATCAACGAGAAGGTGGACGCCCTCCGCGAGCTGCTGGGGACCGCGCTCGAGGCCAACCTCTCGCTCACCACCATCGCCCAGAACGAGGCCACCAAGCGCATCACCGGGTGGGCCGCCATCTTCGCGATCCCCACCATGATCGCGGGGGTCTACGGCATGAACTTCGAGGTCATGCCCGAGCTGCAGTGGCGCTGGGGCTATCCGACGGTGATGTCGGTGACGGTGATCCTCTGCGGCATCCTGTACTACCGCTTCAAGCGCTCCGGCTGGCTCTGATAGAATCACCGCGGTCATGCGCGTCCTCGTCATGGGCGGTACCGAGTTCATCAGCCTGCACCTGCTCCGGGCGCTCCAGGCGCGCGGTCACGAGGTCACCGTCTTCAACCGGGGCCGCCATCCGGACCGGCTGCCCGCCGGGGTGGCCGCGATCGCGGGCGACCGAAAGGAGCACGCGGCGCTCCGGGAGCGTCTCGGCGGCGGGCGATGGGAGGGTGTCTTCGACGTCACCTACGCGCCGACCCTGCCGGAGGACGTGACCGCGCTGGTGGAGGCCCTCCCGGGCTCGCCGCACGTGGTCTTCGTGTCCACGTGCCGCGTCTACGACCATGCGCTGCCCATCCCCTACTCCGAGGCGACCGCGCGCAGCTTCTATTGGGGCGACTACGCGCGGCACAAGATCGGCGGGGAGGACGTGCTCCTCGAGCGGTATCGCGAACGCGGGCTGCCCGTGACCATCGTCCGTCCCACCCACGTGATGGGCCCGCTGAACACCCGGAACAACGAAACGTTCTTCATGGACCGCGTGAGCCGGGGCCGCCCGGTGCTGGTGCCGGGCCACGGGGGCTGGCTGAGGCAGTTCGGGCACGTCGAGGACCTGGCCGAGGTGATGGCCACCCTCCTGGGCGACGCGCGGGCCTACGGACAGGCCTACAACGTGATGGGCGAGGACGTGGTGAGCCAGGTCGGCTTCGTCGAGCTGATCGCCGAGGTGATCGGCCGGCCGGTCACCCTGCGCCACTTCGACCCCGCCCTGCTCAAGAGCTTCGACAAGCCGGGGCCGGTCTTCGGCCAGAACCTGGTCTACGAGTGCCACGCCGTCCACACCACCACGAAGCTGCGCAACGAGCTCGGCCTGCGCCCCCGCTACTCGCTCCACGCCGCGCTCGCCCAGACCTGGGCGTGGTACCGCGCTCAGGGCCTGGCCGAGCGGCCCGTGGACTTCTCGTTCGAAGACCGGCTGCTCGCCAAGATCGGCGCGTGACGCGAAACATCCTCGTGTACTACCCGGACGCGGGCGAGGCCCGCGCCTACGGTGATCTCATCCGGCTGCCGTCGCGCGCCTTCCGCGTCCACGTGGCGTCGACCCCCGAGCAGGCGGCCGGGCCGGCCGCGGACGCCGAGATCCTCTACGGCTGGGGCGCGCCCCGGACGCTGCTCGCGAGCGCGAAGGGGCTCCGCTGGATCCAGTGCATGGGGGCCGGGGTCGAGCGCCTGCTGGTGCCCGAGCTGCCGGCGGCCGTCCGGGTCACCCGCGCCGCGGGCATCTTCGGGCCGTGGATGGCCGAGTACACGGTCGGCTGGTGTCTCTGGGTCACGCAGCGGATGGACGGATTCCGCGCGAGCCAGCGGCAGCGGCGGTGGGCGCCGGTGGATCCCATCCCGCTGCGCGGCCAGACCCTCTGCGTGGTCGGGCTCGGCGATATCGGCCGCAGCATCGCGAAGCTCGCGCGCGGGCTCGGCATGCGCGTGATCGGCGTCACGCGGAGCGGTCGAGCCTCACGCGACGCCGCCCGCGTCTACCGGACGAAGGCGCTCCGCGCCGCACTCGCGCAGGCCGACTTCGTGGCCCTGACCCTCCCGCTGAGCGATGAGACCCGGGGACTCCTGGACCCGGCCGCCCTGGCCGCCATGAAGCCCACCGCCTGGCTGCTGAACCTGGCGCGCGGGCCGATCGTGGACGAGCGCGCGCTGCTGGACGCGCTGCGAGGGCGCCGCATCGGCGGCGCGGTGCTCGACGTCTTCGATACCGAGCCGCTCCCGGCCGACCATCCGTTCTGGGGGCTCGACAACGTGGTGGTCACACCGCACATCTCGGGCCCCAGCACGCCGCGAGAGATCGGACCCATCTTCAACGACAACCTCCGCCGCTACGCGGCCAACCGCCCCCTTCGCCACCTCGTCGACCGCACCCGAGGCTACTGAGGGCAGTTCCTCCTTATACCCCTCTCCCCTCGGCGGAGAGGGCAGGGTGAGGGGCGGTGTGTTGCACGCCGATCCGTACCACTTCCCCCCGCCCCGCCCACCGCGCCAGCGGCAGCGTCAGCTCGAGGACGAGCTTCAGCACTCCGTAGACCGCCCGCCACTCGCTCAGTCGCGCCAGCCTTCCGAGCCCGCGATCACGCAGCCAGAAGCTCAAGCTCCAGAGGTAATATCGCGGCTTCGCCTGATGCCACGTCCAGACCACGCGGCCTCCGGCCCGCGACACGACCGCGCCGAGGGTCTCCGGCGTGAAGTGTGAGAGATGCCGTGGCAGCTCGAGCCCCGACCACGCGCGCCCGAAGAGCCACGCCCCGAGGCCGCCCGCGTTCGGCACCTCGATGATCAGCAGCCCGTCGGGCGCGAGCCAGTCGAGCATGCGCCGGACGGCCCGGATCGGATCGGGCACGTGCTCGAGCACGTGAAAGGCGGTCACGCAGTCGAATTCGCCCGGCGCGAACGGCGCGTCGAGGAGGTCACCCGCGTGGACGCGGGTGCTGAAGCGCCGGGCCTTCCTCGCCGCCGCCTCGTCCACCTCCAGGCCCGTCACCTGCCAGCCGAGCGCCTGCGCCACGCCCAGGGCGCCGCCCGAGCCGCAGCCCACGTCGAGGTAGCGGCCTCGCCCGCGCCACGGCGGGCAGTCCCACTTGATCCGTCGGAAGAGGAGCGCGGCGCGCGCCCGCGTCATGAGCCCCGCACCCGCTTCGCGCAGCGATCCGTATCCCAGGCGCGAGGCGAGCGCCCATCGGACGGCGCGGATGCGCGCGGGCGAGCCCTTGAAGGGGATGCGGGGAGATGGCTCCTGATGGCGCGGGTAGTGGTCGGGGTAGCAGGCGGCCAGGTGCTCGTCCTGGACCCGCGGGTGCTGGTAGAGGAAGCCGCACGCCCGACAGCGCGCGACCGTGTAGACGCCGGGCACCGCGAAGGCTCGATCGGGTGTGGACCAGACGGGATCGGCGCCGGCCTCTCCGCACAGGAAGCAGGGCGTGTCGACGGTGGGGAGCGACACCGCGCTCACCCCTCACCCTGCCCTCTCCCCTGAGGGGAGAGGGTGAGAGGTTGCGCCATTACTTCTTGGACAGGAGCCAGTGTCCCACCGCGAGGTGCGGCAGGCCGGAGCGCTCGAAGGTATCCACCGCGTCGGCGGCGCCGCCCACGATCGGCTCGCCGTGGAGGTTGAACGAGGTGTTGAGCACCGCGCCCACGCCGGTCCGCCGCTCGAACTCGCGGATCACCGCGTGGTACTCCGGGTTCCACTCGCGCTCGAGAATCTGCGGCCGGGCGGTGGCGTCCTGGGGATGCAGCGCGGCGGTGAGCGCGTCGCGCGCCTCCGGGCGCGTCGGCATCGCCAGCATCATGTAGGGCGAGGCGAAGCCCTTGGGGTTGACGAGGTAGTCCCCCGCCCGCTCGGCAAGCACCGTCGGCGCGAACGGCATCCAGAAGTCCCGGTTCTTGATCATCCGGTTGATCAGCCCGACCACCCGGTGATCCGAGGGATTCGCCAGGATCGAGCGGTTCCCGAGGGCGCGGGCCCCGAACTCCATCCGCCCCGCGCAGCGCGCGACGACGCCGTCCGAGACCAGGAGCTCCGCGATGCGCTCTTCGATCCGGTCGTGGAATGCGACCTTGTACTGCCCCTCGAGACGCCGCTCGCGGATGACCGCCTCCGCCTCCTCGTCGGTCACCGACGGGCCCAGGTAGGCCGCCCCGAACGGCTGCGGCGTCGCGGCCCGGCCGCGGCGTGCGCACTCCTGCACGTACGCGAGGTACGCCGCGCCCACCGCGTTCGACTCGTCGCCGCAGGACGGGAAGGCGAAGAGCTCCTCCACCCACTCCTCCTGCCCGAGCAGCATGTTGGCCTTCACGTTCATGAAGACCCCGCCGCCGAGGGCGAGCCGGCCGCCGCCATAGCGCTCGTGCATGAGACGGCTCCAGCGCAGCAGCACCTCCTCGAGCAGCCGTTGCGCGCCGCCCGCGACCCAGTCGAAGCGGAGGCCGACCATGGCGCGCAGCAGGAGCTGGTAGCGCTCGCCCGCGGCGCGCCAGCGGAAGCGGGCGGGCCGGCCGTCCTCGAGATCGAAGACCTCGCGCAGGGCTGCCTCCGCCCGCGCCGCGTACTTCTCCGGCGCGTACGGGGCCATGCCCATCACCTTGTACTCGTGCTCGCCGAACTTCATGCCCATCGCGAGCGTGACGAACGAGTAGAAGGCGCCCACCGAGCCCGGCGCGCTCGGCGTGGCCTCGTGCCGATCGAGGGCCAGGCCCCGTCCGGTGGAGGCGGTCGCGCAGAGCCCGTCCCCGGAGTTGTCGTTGGTCAGCACGAGCGCGTCGCGGCCCGCGAAGCCCGAGCCCCAGTAGGCGGCCGCCGCGTGGCAGGTGTGGTGGTCGAGGCACACGATGCGGTCGGACGCGAGGCCCAGATGCTCCGTGACGAAACCCAGCCGCTCACGCTGGGAGATGCCGAACTTCCCGCGCGAGGCGTCGATGAGGCCGAACTTGGCGCCCCACTTCCGCACCTTCTTCTCGAAGGTGCGACGCCGGGAGGGCCACGAGACCCCGTAGTACTCCTTCACGTAGCTCTCGTCGTGCATCACCCGGTTCAGCCACTCCCGGGAGGCCGCGCGGGCGCCCGCGAGGGCCACCACGTCGATCTCCTGGGGGGTGATCGCCAGCTCGCGCAGGAGGGCGTCGATCGCGCGCCGCGGGTACCCCGCATCGTTCTTCAGCCGGCTGAAGCGCTCTTCCGAGGCGCAGCCGATGACGCGGCCGTCTCGCAGGACGGCGGCGGTCGCACAGTGGGTCTCGTTGATGCCGAGGACGATCATGTCCCCGGTAGTATACCGCCCAGCCCTCTACGCCCCCACCGACTCCGCGAGCCAGCGCGCGGTGCGCAGGAGACGTCCGTCGCCGTGGCGCGGACCCACGAGCTGCACGCCCAGCGGGAGGCCGTTGGCGCCCTGGAGCAGCGGGAGGCTCACCGAGGGCAGGCCGAGCATGGTCCAGAGCGTGCAGAAGGTCGGCTCGCCGGTGGACTCGAGCCCGGCCGGCGCCGTTCCGTCCACCGCGGGCGTCAGGATCGCGTCGTAACGCTGCTCGAACAATTCGGTGAACGTGGCCATGAGCGGGCCCGCCGCGGCTCTCGCCGCGAGGTACTCGGGCGCGCGCACCGCGTGCCCGGCCTCGATGCGCCCACGCAGCGACGCCGACAGCCGGTCACGCCCGGTCTCCCATTCACGCCGGAGATTGACCGCCACCTCGGCGTCCATGATCACGCGGTGCCACTCGGCCAGCTCGTCCGCGCTCTCGCTCAGCTCGAACTCTTCCACGCGCCCGCCCAGGTGCTCCACCACCTCGCCGATCGCCGCCCGCGCGTCCTCGGCGATCCGGTCCCATCGCCCGGACCGGAAAAACCCGAACCGCGGCTCGGCCGGAGGCTCCTCCATCGCGAGGGCCCGGTAGGGGCCCCGTCCGCGCGGGCGGGTGTCGGGATCGCGCTCGTCGAAGCCGGCGACCTCCTCGAGCAGGAGCCCCAGATCCTCGACGGTCCGGGCGAAGAGGCCCACGTGGTCGAGGCTGCGCGAGAGCTGGAACATCCCATGCCGCGATACGAGCCCGTGCGTGGGCTTGAGGGCATAGATCCCGCAGTAGGACCCCGGCCGGATCGTGGATCCGCCGGTCTGGCTCCCGAGTGAGAGCGGCACCATCCCCGCGGCCACCGCTGCCGCCGACCCGCTGGACGATCCGCCGGGCGTGTGTCCGGGGTTGTGCGGGTTCCGCGTCTTGCCGGCGGTCCGCGTGGCGAACTCGGTGGTGACCGTCTTGCCCATGATTATCGCCCCGGCCGCCCGCAGCCGCTCCACCACCGCCGCATCCCGCGAGGGCGTCCGCCCCGCATGCAGCACCGATCCGTTCTCGGTCGGCATGTCCCCCGTATCGATGATGTCCTTCAGCCCCACCGGCACCCCGTGCAGCCCGCCTATCGGCCGGCCCGATAACCTCCATTCATCCGAAGCCTTGGCCTGGGTCCGCGCATACTCCGGATCCAGGTAGATCCACGCCTCCACTCGAGGCTCCGTCTCGCGGATCCGCCCCAGACAGCTCTCCACCACCTCGACCGAGCTGGCCTTTCCCGCCCGGATCAGTCCAGCCACCTCGGCCGCCGACATCTCCCAGATCTCCCGAGTCCCCATGGCGCCGCAGTATACGTTCAACCCCACCCCAGAAAAATCAGAGCGGCCGAAGCGCTCCTACATAGAAACCAGGCAGGGCATGCCTGCATCCGGAGCCGGCCGGCTGTAATGGTTGCCGCCGACGGGAGGCTGGAGAGGGCCGGGGTGGGGTGGTGGGGTACTCTGACCCGTTCCCTCCGGGGATCGCTTCGCCTCACCAACCCAGATTGGGAACTCCCCGGGCTCAGGTATGGAAACAGCGGGTCGTGGTCAGATGCCCCCGCCACCCCACCCCGGCCCTCTCCGGCCGCGGACCACGCACCAGCAGCCCCCAGCTAGTTCCCGTACAGGAAGTTAGGCAGCCAGAGCGTCATGCCGGGCCAGATGTACATGAACGCCAAGCAGATCAGCACGATGACCATGTACGGCATCATCCCCGCAAAGATCTGGTTGAGCGTCACATGCTTCGGCGCCACCCCCTTGAGGTAGAACGCCGACATCGCCACCGGCGGCGACAGGAACGCGGCCTGGAGGTTCACCGCGACCATCGTCCCGAACAGGATCGGATCGATGTCGAAGTGGCTCAGCAGGGGGATGAAGATCGGGCAGAAGATCACGATGATCTCGGTCCACTCCAGCGGCCAGCCGAGCAGGAAGATCAGGACCTGCGCGACGAACAAGAATCCGAGGGGCGAGAGATTCATGCTGAGCACCCACCGCTCGATCAGGGACTGGCCGCCGTGCAGGGCGAACACCGCCGAGAAGAGGGCGGAGCCCACGAAGAGCCAGCACACCATCGCGGTGGTCTTGGCGGTGAGGAACGTGGACTGCTTGAGGTTCTCGCGCAGCTCCTTCGAGTCGCGCAGGTGCAAGAGCCCCGGAATGACCGTCCCGATGAACGTGCCTCCGATCGAGGCGGCCACCAGCATGGACATCCAGGGCTCGTTCTCGTACCACCCGAGCGCGAACCCCACGATGGCGCCCACGAGGCTCCACCACAGGACTTCCTTCCGGAACTTGGCCAGCACCGCGAGGTAGAGTGCGCCGAGCGCCCCGATCGCCGCCGACTCGGTGGCGGTGCAGATGCCGAACAGGATGACCGCGAGCACCACCACCGTGAGCACTCCCAGCGGTACCACCGAGGCGATCAGCTGCTTGAGGATCTCGAGCTGCTCGCCGTCCATCCGCCAGAAGTAGAACAGGAGGATCAGGCCGAACAGGGCGGAGATTCCCCAGAACCAGGCGAAGAAGCGCTCGGGCACCTTGCTCACCGCGGGTCCGGTGGGCACCTCCCGCACCGAGGTCATCTCCTCCGGCGGCCCCTCGCTCGCCCGCGCGGTCGGCGAGGACCCCGACTCCTCGGCCGCGCCGAGCTCCTGCGGTTGCTCCTCCTTCTCGGATGACGCCGAGCCCAGCGCCTGGGGCTGCTCTTCCTTCGCGGCGGGCTTCGCGGGCGGGGCGACCGCGGCCACCGACGGCGCGGCGGGCGCCGCCGCCACGACCTCCGGCGCGTTGTAGACCACCACGTACCACCACGTGGCGCCGAGGGTCCCGGCGGTGAGCACCACCGGGACCGCGATCGCGGCCACGTTGGCCACGACCATGCGGTAGCCCGCGGAGGCGGCCAGGCGCGGCTTCACGAGCGCGGCGAGCAGCCCGGGCACGATCCGCCGCTTCGGCCCGCGCTCGAGCTGCTGCAGGGCCTCGGGCACCGCGACCCGGTACTCGCTGGGCGCGAGCTTGGGCGCGATCTTCGGATTGATGATCGCCCAGCCGAGGATGTAGATGAGGTAGAGGAAGGTCAGGAAGAAGCCGGGCAGCATCGCGGCCGCGTACAGCTTGACGATGGATTGCCCGGCCACCGCCGCGTACACGATCAGCATGACCGAGGGCGGGATGAGGATGCCGAGCGTCCCGCCCGCGGTGATGGCCCCGGAAGCCAGCTTGATGTCGTAGCCCGCCTTCAGCATCGGCCGCAGCGCGATGACGCCCATCAGGACCACCACCGCCCCCACGATGCCGGAGGCGATGCCCCAGAACGCGCACACCAGCAGCGTGGTCACCGCCAGGGAGGCGGGCACCCGCCGGAACGCGAGCTGGACGCTGTGGAACATGCGGTCCACCAGCGCCGCCCGTTCCATCACGTATCCCATGAAGACGAACAGGGGCACCGAGAGCAGGGTGTCGTTGGTCATCACCCCGTAGGTCCGCTGCGCGATCAGGTCGAACACCCGGTTGTCGTACCAGTGGGCCCCGGGGATCCAGAACGCGAGGAAGCCGAACGCCATCCCGAGGCCCATGAGGGTGAACGCGGTGGGGTAGCCCATCATGATCGCGACCACGATCAGGCCCAGCATGAGGAGGCCGAAGGACGGATCGCTCACGGTCGCTTCTCGTCCTCGCGGATCGCCTTCTCGTGCACCACGCCCTCCTCCATCACGCTCCGGTGGCGCGCGGCCTCGTCGATCGCCTTGGCGCCCTCCATGGCGGCCCGGCGCGAGTCCTCGTCCACGTACTGGCTGTGGCCGAGCTGGGTGTCGATGACGTCGATCTCCTCGACGTCCTCCAGGCGCGGCGGCCACGCCCCGATGCGGAGGCAGACCAGGCACCGGACGATCTCGGCGAGGCCCTGCAGCATGACCAGCACGCCCGCCACCGGGATCACCGTCTTGAAGTGGTAGATCGGCGGTCCCTCCGCGGTGACGGTGGAGTGCTCGCCGATACGCCAGGAGTCGGCCGCGTAGCCGCCCCCCGCGTAGATGAGCCCGAGCATGCACGGCATGAAGAACAGCAGGTAGAGGGTGAGGTCGAGCGCGGCCTGGCCGCGCGGCTTCATGTAGATGTAGATGAAGTCGGCGCGCACGTGGCCGGCCTGGGCCAGGGTGTAGGCCCCGCACATCATGAACAGGGTGCCGTACAGCATGTTGTTGAAGTCGAACATCCACGCGGTAGGGGCGTTGAGGATGTAGCGCTTGAACACCTCGATCGACACCACGAATGTGAGGGCGACGATCAGCCAGGCGAAGGCCTTGCCGGACCAGTAGCTGATCTGGTCGATGGCGTGGATGAAGCGCTGCGCGGTCATGGATTCACCGGCCGGACACGAAGCAGGCCGGTCACCCGGCAAGAGCCGGCCGACCGGCCTGTTCGATGGTCACGGACCGGCTAGCTCTTCTTCGCCGCGGGCTTGTTGAAGTAGTGGTTGTAGGCCATCCGGCGGCTGACGTTGGTGTCGAGGTCCCACTTCACGGTCCGGGCCGCGAACACGCGCTGCGACTCCGAGATCTCCTTGAAGATCGGGTTGTCGGCGGCCTTCTTGTCGGCGGCCGTGTCGTAGGCCTCGAGCTGCTTCTGCAGCACCGAATCCGGGGTCTTGTAGAACCGGACCTTGTCCTTGGTCTGGAGCTCGATGTAGTCCTTCGAGTAGCGGTCGATCGCCTTCCACGACAGGTCGGCGGACGCGGCCTCCACCCCGTTCTCGATGATCGACTTCATCTTGTCGGGGAGCGCGTCGAACTTGGTCTTGTTGAACATGATCTCGAACTGCTCGGCGTTCTGGTGATAGCTCTGCAACATGCAGACCTTCGACACGTCCGCGAACCCGAGGGTGCGGTCGGAGCTCGCGTTGTTGAACTCGGCCGCGTCGAGGAGGCCTCGGTCCATCGCCGGGACGATCTCGCCGCCCGGCAGAGCGTTGACCGCCGCGCCCAGCGCGGTGAACACGTCGATCGAGATGCCGACGGTGCGGTACTTGAGCCCCTTGAAGTCCTCGGCCTTGGTCACCGGCTTCTTGAACCAGCCGAGGGGCTGCGTGGTCATCGGCCCGTAAGGGAACGAGACCACGTTGGCGTTGATCGACTTGTAGAGCTTGTCGAGGAGCGCCTTGCCCCCCCCGTACTTGTGCCAGGACAGCAGCATGTTGGAGTCCATGCCGTACGCGGGCCCGGAGCCCCAGAGCGCCAGCGCGGTCTGCTTGCCGTAGTGGTACACGAGCACCCCGTGGCCGCCGTCGAGCGTGCCCTTCGAGACCGCGTCGAGCAGGCCGAAGGCGGGCACCACCGCGCCCGCGGGCAGTACCTCGATCTTGAGATCGCCGCCGGTCATGTCGTTGACCTTCTTGGCGAAGTCGTTGGCGTACTCGTGGAAGATGTCCTTGGCCGGCCACGTGGACTGCCAGCGCATGGAGATGGGACCCTGTGCCTTGGCGACCATGGGGAAGCCGAGCGTCGCCACGCCCGCGGCCGCCGCGCCCTTCAGGAACCGGCGGCGCGGAGCCTCGACTGGTGTCTGCTGGTTGCTCAT
>WNFL01179446.1_pt1 | contig 35048 bp, 36 predicted proteins | sample 5400361 | NCBI WGS metagenome assembly WNFL01 (sample SAMN13153351, study PRJNA577476) | soil metagenome | isolation source: 40 cm soil on Douglas fir-dominated hillslope | place: USA:California | collected 2013-09-17
GGTAATCTTTTTGGCGAGGGATGCCTTGCAGGCCAGGCTCTGCGCATGATGACAGCTACAGCTATAGTGGACTGCTCTCTTTTGAGGATTGAAAAAACCGCTATGATGGATGTACTTCATAAGCGGAAAGACTTTTCCGAGTTTTTCATCAACTATGTCCTAGCGCGCAACATCCGATACGAAGCAGACTTGGTCGACCAGCTTTTTAACTCGAGCGAGAGGCGACTCGCTCGCATTCTTCTCTTGCTCTCTCGCTACGGTAAAGAAGGCCAGCCCGAGCCAATCGTACCTAAGATAAGTCAGGAAACTCTGGCGCAAATGGTCGGCACGACGCGGCAGCATATAAGTCGCTTTATGAATAAGTTTAGGAAGCTAGGCTTCATTGATTACAACGGCGGATTGGAAGTTCACAGTTCACTCATGAATATGACTCTGCACGATTAATCGCAGACCACACGTGCCCTCCTGATAGGTCGCTCCGGACTACTCGTCATCGACATTTCTCACATTTGGGACAGATTCCAAAAGTGTCCCATTTGGGGCAGATTCTCTAACGTCGTTTTTGCTCTCCTACGCCTTTACGGGGATTCCCGGCTGCAAGTGTCCCCAGGGAGATGCTTATGTCCGAGATGATGACAGTGATCGGTCTTCGCAGCGTACCAGTGGGAGCGATCGGCTGCCGATCCTGTGGATCGGAAAACAAGGCTCGGTTCAACGCCGAGTTCGCCGTCAGTTTCCCTAGACTTCGAACTGTGCTAAAAAACCCTCCCGTCTATATGGTGGGCGCGATGGTGGTCTGCTTGGGCTGCGGCTTTGCGGAACTGTCCATTCCGCAAACCGAATTGGGCCAGCTTGATGAAGGCGCTGCGGCATAGCTTCGCGAACGCGGTTATTTGCGAAGCGACGGTGCTACAAAGCTGCCGCGCATAAGCGACAAGCGACAAATGCCTTGCCAACGCGGAAAGACTTGTGTGAAATGAGTACCGGGCGTTGAGGCTTGCCTTCAGCAGATGGCTCAATTGAGCAGAGTGCGAGTGCTCCTGGCAGATGACTTTCCTCTCTTCCTAGAAAGAGTATCAAGCCACCTGGAGCCTGCCTTTGAGGTAGTCGAAAAAGTGGGTGACGGCCAATCACTATTCGAGGCCGCCACGAAACTCGATCCTGATCTCATAGTCACGGATCTTTCGATGCCTGTTCTCAATGGACTCGAGGCCGTCAAGAGATTGAAGGAATCTGGCTGCGCGGCGAGAATCGTTTTCTTGACGGTCAATACGGATCCTGACGTCGTCCAAGCAAGCCTGGCTGCGGGTGCCCTTGCGTACGTGGCCAAAAGCCAACTCGCCACCGACCTTTTGCCGGCTATCCGCGACGCTCTTGCGGGGCGGATCTTCGTTTCTCCGTCTATCGCAAGTGAGAGCTAGTCAAAAAGAAGGGAGACGTCCGGCGGCTGGCCACGAGGCCATCGCAATGAAGTTTCGGCCGTTCTCCTCGCCAATCGCGTGAATTGTGCAGATATTTGGATGGTTCAACGCGGAAGCGGCCTGCGCCTCCCGCCCAAATCGTTCGAGCATTGATGGTCTTGGGCCAGATTGTCGGGAAGGAATTTCAAAGCGACCGGCCGGCTGAGGGCGAGATCCTCAGCCTTGTACACCACACCCACACCCACCCCCCACCACCGAGTTTTTCTAGAATGCGATAGTGCGAGATCGTTTGCCCGGTCATGGGCGGCGATTCGATCAACGCTTGATGATGAGCAAGTCTCACACCCACGCCCATTGACAAAACTGACAGTCGGCCCGGGACAGCAAACAAAGCACCGCGACACGAGTCGCGTGCGCGCAACTCTAGTCGCGGACCAAATGGCGTTTGCAAGGGGGGAAAATGACATGTCAATACTAACGATTCCCTTTGCTCTCTCTCGTAAGCGATCATCCGAATCCCAGGGCCAATTCAAGCACTGAGTCGGTTCGAGAAAAACGAGGGGGCAATATGTGGCCAATCAACAGCGCAGCTGGAGGATTAGAACTGCGCGGTAAGACGCTATGCTTTATCGTGTTCTTAGTCTTGAGCGGCCAAGCCTGCCTCTACTACGCGGTCAGGATGTTGCTCTCCGAGCTTTGAAGCCTCTCGGCAAGTATCAAGTCTTGGGCACCTCCACTCCTTCATGGGGCTGCTGTCTTGCAGCCGGGTCATCAGATTCCTAACATGCGGGGAACATAGGGAGAGTCATACCTTCCTTGAGTCATGTGGAACGACATGTCAATACTGACAATTCCGTTTGTTCTTTCACGGAGGCGATCATTCAAATCTCAGGCCCAAGGCAAGTAACGAACTGGCTTGAGAGGAATGAGAGAAACTATGTGGCAAATTAAGAACGCTCCGAGGATTCGCAAACTTGGTATCAGCTGTGTCCTGCTGACCGGCGCTCTGATCATGGGGAGTACTCTCGGTCGATCTGCCAACCGAGTGAAGCCGGAGACGATCGGCGCTACTGCCATGGGAACAGGCACACAGATGGGCCAGATGTCGAGCATAACGGTCATCATTTATGAGTTTTCAACGCCGGAGGATAGGCAGATCCTGCTGGACGCATTCGCAAAAGGCCAAAACCAGGGATTGGTTAATGCGCTGACCAAGATGAAAGCCGTAGGCCATATCTCGATCACCGGCACCCTAGGCTATGACCTGAGTTTCATCCGATTGATTCCAACCACCACTGGGCGAAGGATTCGGTTTGTCACCAATCGCCAGATTAGATTCGGTGAAGCANNNNTTGATTCCCAATCCCAAGCCTTTAACTTGACTGCCGGTGAATTCGACATAGATGACAAAGATAAGGGCAAAAGCACGGGCCTTTTGTATCCAGAAGCCCAGCTCGCGCTCGATAAGGAAGGACAGTTGAAAATCGAGCTCACTCAGAATGCCTGGAAGCTCGTGGATCTGATTGATTGGAAGGGGACGCCCGGCGAGAACTAATGCGGAATTGCTAAGCGGCATGGGTGTTTAACCCAAGCCTATGGCATCGCCAGATCTGCCGCCCCTCCGGTGAACGAAGATGACAGGCAGCCCCGAAAACCCAGTGTACAGGGACGGCGGCCCGGCACTTAGAAACATTTGCTGATGTCGCTCCGGAACTGAGAGCCGACTGCTAGGTCTGTCAGTTTTGACAGTTTTTACAGCATCTCAGGCGGAGCATCCTTCCCGAACCAAACGCACTTGATGGTAAGTGCGAGCAAGACTCTCCGACTTCGCGGAGTAACGGTAAACGCGAGGAAAGAGAAATAAGTGCTCGTGCTGAGAGATTCGTTTCTGCAGCGCGGTTACATGTACAGCCAAAGGCGAAGACATTTTCGCTGCACTCCAGCCCAAAAGGAAACCTTAATGGCCTCAAATAAGAGACTCGTGATCACGCCACTGTTTATCACGTTGGTTCTCAGCCTGTCATTGCTCGCTGCTACCGATCCATGCAGAGCTCAAGCAGCATCGCCCACCGACGAGGCATACCTGGTCGGGACCAATGGCGTGAACCCGACCGCTGTGCCGTCTCCTGCGATCACAGGTCAGCCATCAACAGCCGACACTGCCTCAGGCGCGCCTCAGACAGGCCCGGCCGGCCCGGATAACGCGTGGCATTTTGCTGTGAGTCCCTATCTCTGGTTTCCGGGCGTGCATGGAACTGCTGTAGGTCCGGGCGGTCGCGGCCTCAGCTTCCGTGCAAGCCCCGGCGATCTCCTTTCGAATTTCCGCTTTGGGTTGATGGGGGCCGTCGAAGCTCGCCGCAAACGGATAGTATTGTCCGGCGACCTGCTCTGGATCAGACTTGAGGCTGATAAAGCGATCCCGTTCCCGGGACTGGGAGCAACAAGCGCGCAGATAAAGGCCACCGAATTCCTCTTGACTCCCAAAATCGGCTTCCGCGTGATTAATAGCGAGAAAATTAAAATTGACGCTTTGACAGGATTCCGCTACTGGCACTTGGGAGAGAGCCTGAACTTCAATCCCTCCGTCCTCGGCCTTAATTTTTCTGGATCACAGAACTTCGTGGACCCCTTGGTGGGCGGGCGAATTCAAGGGGCGCTGTCACCGAAAATCGTGGTCAATATCTTAGGGGACGTCGGCGGATGGGGGACAGGATCGCAACTCGAGTACCAGGTGGCTGGCTTACTGGGTTACAGAATCAAGCCGGCGTGGACGCTGCAGGTCGGCTATCGCTATCTAAACATAGACTACCGCGGGAGCCGCGGTTTCGTTTTTAATGCCACGACTGCCGGCGTCATGTTTGGTGTCACCCTAAATCTCAAATAGGAAATGATGTAGTACATTCGTGGGGCTGGGTTCTCATGGCGAGATGCCTCCCCAACCTCAAGCGGCTGGCACGCGCCAGCACAACGAGAGCGTTTTGCTATCATACAAACCGGAAGCGACGTAAGCGCAACGACAGCTAAAATTTCGGGTCCGAAATTCTGAACTCTCCCAATTCCTACGGGCCTGGTCCACAGAAAACGAAAGTGAAGGCTTCTACTAGGGGAGTTGCGTCTTGAACGCTCTATCCGGCGTTACTAACCGCCCATTCTTTGGTAATTGGAATTGGACGTGGTCACCACGAGGTGTTTTGCGCTGGCGCTAAGAACGGTCTGCTGCACAAAGTTAGTCCCATCGGGCAGGCTAGCCATCTGAACCTGCAAAGTCACCGCGTCTTTTGTTTCACCCATGTAGGTGTTGATGTTCAAGGAGGCGACCTTTCTTGTCGCAGGGTCGAAAGCAAGCGTCATCTGATCGCCGGGTTGGGCATAATCCCTGAAAACCAAATTGACGATCCCTCCTGAGGGATTCAATGAAACTTTGCCGGCCTGATACGCTTGTTCCATTTTCTGCGGGTCGGGCGGCACATACATGCCGAGGAGGCCCTTCACGTCTTCCATGTAATCCTTCATCTCTTCCTTTTTCTTCGCAATGATCCTTTGCTTCATCCTGCCACCACTGGGTTGTTCGGGCGGAGGACCGATGGGAGTCTTCTGAACCTGCCCGTCAGCACCGTACTGGCACAATTTTTCAGAAGGAGGCTTGGGATCTCCCTTCAGATTGAGCTGCGTGGTTTCAGTCCACTGATATTGTTGCAGTCTCTGCCTATTTTCCGCCATCGCCTGCTTCACGGCCGCAAGCTTCTCTTGTAATTCAGCGTTCTGGGCAATCGCAGGGCTTGTAGCCGCAAGCGCCAGGACGCCAATTATCATCAAGCGCTTGCTAATTGGAACAATGGTTGTGGTGATAGACCGCTTTCTATCCGTAATTACAAAACTATGATCCATAGTATTCTCCTTACTCTTGCATCGAAAAGTTTTCTTCCGCAGCGACCAGCTACGCGAAAAGATGTTGAACGAATTCGCAACAGCAATTGCCAAGTAAGTGCGGGTTTCGTCGAGACCTGCGATCTCCATAGCCCTCCTTCGGCATTCCGCAGCCCGTCCAATTGTTTGGAGATCAGGTCGCAAGGCCCTGTCATTCCACTGCCGGGCTCCAAGTGTCATCGGGATCGAACTCAGTCATTGCGGTTGCCGTTTCTGTGGTGGTCTTCCCAAAGTCCTTCTGCAGCAGCACACCGTCCTGGTTGATGATGAACGTCATCACACCAGAATTGCGGTATTCAGCCGGATACGCGACGAACGCGAATCCGCCGACCAACTTCCCATCGATCACGTAGTCCTTCGCACCGCCTTGCGCATGACTACCTTGCCGGCTCAGGATATGGAAGTAATAGCCATGGAAAGGCATATGCGAGTTCGGCTTTGCGCTGTATCCTTCGGTCGTTGCAAACGCTACCAGTGGCCCGAGCGGACTTTTCGGCTGACCCTCTGGTGAGTCCCAATACAAACCGTTCTGCTTGCCACTGTCACTGATGAACTTCGCGGCATATTGTTTCGCGCCTTCATGACGCTGTGAGAAATACTCAGCCTCGGCGTCGGCCAGCGCTCCACAAATATCAATGACCGCCAGCTCATTCCTACCAATACGGCGCGCCAGAATCTCATCTTTTCCTGCAGCGACGGCGAAAAACCATTGGCCGGCCCCATTTTTCTTCAGCGGGATAGGGAAGGCAAAATTGTCCGCTCCGATTAGCAGGACTTGGGCATCGTCCGGCATCTTGCGCCAGCGGTGCATTACTCCGTAGGCGGTCACAAATGCGTCGACCGTGGCCTTGTCCTGCACGGCATCGCCAGAGAGAATTATCTCTTTCGATTCCGGACCGAAAATTGCCAGCACCGCCTTTTGGTCCCCTGACTTTGCCGCTTCAAGCAGCCCACTGCCCGCGTCGTCGGGCGAAGCAAACACTCGGTATGAAGGTTTATCGGACTTGCTGCAGGCGGCGAGGGGAACGATTAGCGCCAGCAGTAGAAACCGGATCGTAACAGCGATTCTGCGGTTGTTGAGCGACATAACTATCCTCCAAAAGATCAGTGGTAAGACACCTCACTAGCAGTGGTGATGAGGTTTGAGCACCTTTACAGCTGCATCGTGAGATTTCATCTACGGCCACGGCTACCGCCGCCGCCCCAGCCACCACCACCGCCCATGCTCGCCGAACCGCGAGCACTCGCCGACCTGGATTGCCAGCCTCCGCCTCCGCTGCTGAAGGCCGATGACCCGCTGCTCTTTTCCTGCCCTCCCCAGCCCTTGGAAGCAGCTGGACTGGAACTTGCGCCGCTGTATTTGTTTGAACTTCCATTGGTGTTTTGCCAGCCACTGCCGGTGTTCTTGTAGGTATTGCCGTTTGCTGCCGCGTACTTGTTACCATTCGCCGTCTCGCCAGCCGCGGCGCTGTTGTACTTCCCCGCCCCGCCCACAGCCTTGGCACCGTTCGACGTTTGGACAGAGCCAGTAGTCCCTTGAGAGGTCGTTTGATGCTGGCTGTATGCAGTGTTGCCGTTTTTCGAAACCGTCGAGCTTCCCCAACTCCCATTGGCATTGGAGCCTTGTTGAGTTTGGCCGTACGCCCCGGTCTTTGGGTTGTAGGCTTGACCCACGCTTTGGCTGCCATAGCCGTTCGAGACTGTGGCACCACGTGCGTACGTTCCGGTGGAAGGATTGTAGCCAGAGCTATAGTGCGCCGCGCCGTTTGGACCATACGCTGACCCACTAGAACCGTAGGAGCCGCCATGCCAGGCGCTGTTCCCGTAGTAGGCACCGCCGTGATACACCACCGTTGTGGTGCCATGCCAGCCACAGTTCCAACTGCTGTATCCCCAGGCGCAACAACTACTGCTCATCATTGCGCCCACCGCAATACCAACTCCAAAGGCAACCACCGCAGTTGCCGCAACGGGAGGCGCGACGTATGCCGGAGTCACATACGGATAACCGTAAACGACTGCAGGGTTGTACATGGGAACGTAAACCACCTGCGGATTCACAGGTTGAATCACAATGACTTGCGGAGACTGTTGCACGACCGTCAGTTGCGACCCTGATTTCAAGTTGCCAGCGGCTAACGCCTTCGCACGCAAAAATTGAACGGCCGACATCACGTCGGCGGCCTGAGTGTGGTATGCCTCTCCCAGAGACGAAGTCCAACTAAGGTTGGTGGCCAGGTTAGCGAGCACGGAGGGAAATTGTGTGAGTGCCTTCACACTGGGATCCCACGGTTGCATATCGACGGCCTCCATCAGAGTCGCGCCTTTGAAGTAACTGTTTTGCTGAAGCCAGCCGGCAGCGGCGGCAACCTGGTCTGGAAAAGTCGCAGCTCCGAGAATCTGCGCTACCAGGGCGTCCGGGTAAAGCGCGATGGGCGCCACCAGTTGTTGTAGCTCTTCCGCAGACAGCGGCACGCCTTGTCCCGAATACCCTGCCGAGCCCGTTTGCTGAGCTCGAGCTCCCCGTGGCGTAGTGCCAATGACGAGCAGGAAGGATAGCGTCGCTGACAAAAGCTGCTTCGTGAAGTTCCTGATCATTTTCTATTCTCCACTTCTTCCCTCCACGCACGAAAAAGTATCAAGCTTGGCCGTTGCGAGCTGACGGCCGACGCGGAGGGACAACGCCTAAGGATGCTCACCACCAAAGAATTCGTTGACAGCCCACGGCTCGTCTCCGTATCCGCTAGCCTTCCGAAAAGCATAAACAATCGTCTCAGCACTAGGTTCGGTGAGTAGTTGGGATGAGGCAAGTGTCAGTTTTGACGGAGCGGGGTCGACTTTCTTCTTACTCAAAAATAGCAGGCTGCTGGTCCCGACTGGTAGGTTGGCCGCGGCGGCAACTGGTTTTGGCAAGACAACATAAAAATCCAAGCCGTCCTCTAACCGCGTCACCCAACCGAACGAATACTGTGCGTCGTACGAAAATCTCGTCGGTCAAAGACAGATCAGCGTAAATTTCTCCGCCCCCTTCGCTTTCGCGATCGAGAGTCAACTGCAGGGTGACGACCCTGGCGGAGGACCTGAAGAAGTCTGACGTAGAAAGAATTTACATCAGCCTAACGAGGACGTTTGTGACAGACCCAGGCAGCGCTGCGCCACTGTCAAAACTACGAGTCTCATGACGAAGATGGATGAGATCGTGTTGCGAGCGGGAAAATCTACCAGTGCCATTCTACCAGCGCCATATGGACGGCAACTTTCACCACATCTTCCTCATCGCTAGTTGCCGACTCCGGAAACTCATGAACTTAGCGTCCGAACTCTTACCGTTATTCACGATCTAGGCTTGGTCTTGCTCGGACGAAAAGCGAGAGGTGAATACATGACCGGCAAGCGCTTCATTTATCGCCGGAAGCAAGTCGGTATCCATGGATACCTTCGCCACGTAGCCCAGTCCCCCTGCGGCTTGACAAGCCTTCAGGATGTCCGCGTCTTCATGCACGGTGAGAAATACGATCTTGGCCCTGCTGCGTCGCCTCGTCAGTTCCTTGGCTGCTTGAATCCCGCTCATCACCGGCATCGTGACGTCTAGGATGACGAGGTCAGGTTTGAGTCTTAGAGTCGTTTCCAAAGCGGCGCGTCCATCGGAGGCTGTGCCTACCACATCGAAAGATGATTGCAGTAATGCCCTGACTGCGTTCAGCATTGGATCAAGATCATCCGCCAATACGACTCGTTTTCGATTCATGGGAACCGCACGTGATCCTTGGGCAGGGTCCAACTGTGGCTCAGAATTCGGACCGACGACACGATGCAGACTTATCCCCATGTGGAGCCAATTCCAGTCGCCGTGGACCCAGACCACTCTGGCCATTCTGCTAGCAATCCAGGTGGTCGGCTATCGGCAAAACTTACGCTTTTGAGGAAGACAACCGATCGCAGTTACCTTCAAACGATTCTTTGCTTGACGGCGTAGCGTACGAGTTCAGCACTGGTCTTGATCTGTAGCAATTCCATTACGCGATACTTGTGCGAGGCGACAGTTCGCAAGGTGATGTTCAGCAGGTCCGCTATCTCCTTCATCGCGCGCCCTTCGGCCAATAGTTGAATGACCTGCCGTTGCCGGACGGTCGGTTCGGGGGAGTGCTCACGCGCTTGAGGGTCTCGCAATGAGATATTCGCCAGCCCCCCTGAGACGCAGGGTGTTACATAGATCCTGCCTTTCAGGGCTTCTGTGATCGCCTTCGTAAGTTCAAATGCTGCATCCCGTTTGAGCACGTACGCGGAAGCCCCTGCACGAAGTGCCTCCCCGACCAAATACGGGTCTTCGTTCATGGTCAGGAAGATCAGTTTCAGTCCCGCGATATCGTGTTTCAGCTGTCGACCAGCATCCAGCCCATTCAACAAGGGCATGGCAATATCCAGGATGATGATGTCGGGCCGCAACCTGTCGGCTGCTTTCAAAAGGGCAAGCCCATCCCCTACCGACCCCACGACTTCGCAGTCAGGTTCCAGTATTTTCTTGAGCGCATCGACCAACATCAGATGGTCATCAGCGAGTAGCACACGTGGACGACTCAAAGGTCCACCTCCCTAGAGCCGGAGTTCTTGCCTGCGCCTCATGGAAAGAAACGGGCAGGGGCACTTGAACCGTCATTCCCCTGCCCAACGGCACCGCGAGGACTGCCATCTACGTATCGAGGGCGCTCACGCATGCGAGGCCTGCTGAAGCCCAGCCATGGCTCCGGCCGTGCCTTTGGTCCCCGGGAGCAGGATGAAATGTGGGCTGTTTGTGACACCTATCACTGACTTGTTTCAACCTCATCGCGAGCTGGCTTTGGCCTCTGCCAGAGAATTTCCACATCGGAAGCCTGCGCAGGGTAGAAGCGTGCTGATTCGGCATTCGTAGGAGTCAGCACGATATCGACCCGGCGCTGATAAGCGAACAGAGTAGTCGACTTCCGATCCGCTCTGTCAGCGGGGAGGGGCGTCGGGTTGGAGGCTTCGAGTTGCGCAACAAACTGTTCATCCAAAGGCTTCTCTATTCCTTCGGAGGTCGTCTCGATCTTCTCCGCAGCGATTCCCTGGGAAACCAGAAACTGTTTGGTTAGTTCAGCCCGGCGCAGGCTCAAAGAATCGTTGTATTTTGCTCCGCCACGCGGGTCTGCGTGTGCCACAAGAGAAAGCTTAGCTCCCGGATCGTATTCAAGGTATTTGATGAAACCGGACGCCAGTGTCGTAAGAGCCTGACGCTGGCTGCTGAGCAGACCGAGATCCGGATTCTGTTTGTCGGGATAATCGGTGGGATAAAAGACGCTCTTCAGCAACACTGCCGGAATCGGTTCGATCGAGCCTTTAAGGCGCACCGAAACAGTCTTGGTATCCGAGCCGCCACAAACGTTGGTAGCGGTGAGAGTGTATTTGAACTCCTCATCCACCGGGCCGTCCGCCGTCTGCGTTGGCGCAACGCTGATGGCCTTTGTTCCGCTGGCGTCAACAGAGCCAAGCGGAGTAAGCGAAGCAGCGTCGGAGTTTGACGACGACCAATTCAGCGTGGTGCCCTCCTGTTCGATCACTTTGTCACCGATGCGGCGGTAACGGACCTCTGCTGGTGAGGCGCTCAGCGAGGACTGCACCACAGTGTTTACTTCGACGGTCGCGCTTGGCTTCGTTACGCCACCCGGGCCTGTCGCGGTGAGCTCGTACGCCGTGGTTTGCCTCGGCGAAACAGTTTGCTCACCAGTCGTTGGAACAGGGCTCATCCCGCTCATATCGGCATCAATCGTTTCGGCCGAAGTCCAGGCCAACTGAGTTGGTTGGCTACAATTGATGTTTGGCGGGTTGGCTGAGACGGATCCGCCCACAGGGGCCACCACAACAGTGGCGCTCGCAGTTCCAGCCTTAAAGCGTGGGATAGCTCCGCTCAGCTCACTTGATCCGCGTGGCCAATCTTTGACCTTTTGTTTTCCGTTTGAGATGTCAACAATCACGCGCTGGTTCGCCGCGACGGTGATCGAGCCTGACCAGAGTTCCTTGCCATACCTGGTGACGGTGACTTGGTGGGTCCCGGGCGGAACGATCAATTCCTGATGAAGCACTATGTCGTGATTGAACTCGTCCACGTGGCCTACGAAGTATTCCGGCTTTTTGCCGTTTAGAAGAACCGCCGCATCACCCACACGCAAGGTCCCTACCTCGATCTGAATGCGTCCCCGCGGGCCCCCTACTTCAGAGCCTACAGAGACGAGATCCACTTTCATAGGCATGGTTTTGTCTGAATCGATGGAAATGTCCTGTTCGAAGAATTTATAACCGTAGTTGGCAACAACCAAATGGTGGGTCCCAACGGCAAGCTTGACAGTCCGATTGCCGGGCCCAATCGCCTTGCCATCGACAAACGTGTAAGCCTGCTTAGGAGAAACGGTAACCTGCAGTTTTCCTGATCTCGCCTCCTGAGCAAAAGCGCTCGCGCCGAGCATAACCGCTGTGCCCGCAACGGCCCAAAAAGCTGTAACTACTGATGTCCTCATAAATAGCCTCCGCGCGCGACCAGTAAGTGTGATCGCCTATCTAGACCGTAAGCGGGACTTCCTATTCGCGATAGTGACAAAACTGACAGGGGGGCGGAGGTGAATCGATCTAAGTTGTCCGTGAGCACAGCTACACTCGCAAGCAGTTCCGAGGCTCACGAGCTTTGACAACAGTGGTCAAGCCGGCGTTCGTTTTGTTTCCAGTCGAGAAGGCCGGAACAAAGTGGCAAAGTCAGTGATGATTTGCTTGAGAGCGAAGTGCATGGCGAACTGCGACACACGCGTTCCGACCCCTCCAGTTGATTCTCGGGAAGTGAAAGCATTTTGTGGAGCACCCACCACGCGCGCGTGAGGTGGGCAACGTTTCGGGCTATCTGGTGTTTTGCGCTCACTATTTCTTGGGGGTGAAATATCCCCTCTGTTAGTTTTGCCAATTCCCGATATATCCGATTGAGCGATAGCTTTTAGCAAGAGGGAGACGTTACCACTTAGAATGGGCCAAATCTCCACAAATCTCCCTGAAGTGCGACTTCTACCCACTGCGCGGGAGTCTGACCTATGTTGTTAGTCACGATGCTGCTGGCGGTGCTGGCTATAGCCCTATTCCTTTGTATTCCTGTGTCCGCGCTGACGGGAACGAAGCACAAACCGTAGCATTGCAAACAAGAGAACAGGGGAGTCGCGATCGTCTAATGATCAGAGTTGCCTCGCAGAACGCAAGAAGCGCATACCACATGATCTTCAGCAGGCCTCGGACTGTGCTCTTCCCTACTCCTAGAAAGTGACAGTTTCAGGCAGGAGACCTCAGGTGTGTACAGAATCCTGAGGAGAGCCTGGCACTTTTGACACTTACGTCAGGGGAACGGTTATCCGCAGACTAGAGTCGGCAACCGCAGCAAGTCGATCAATTTAAAGAAAGGGACAAACTATGGCTTCAAAGCAACCAAATATCCTAATTCTTTGGGGGGACGATATCGGTATGTGGAACATCAGCCACTTCAGCCGCGGCATGATGGGCTATCAAACGCCGAACATCGACCGAGTGGCCAAAGAGGGAGTGACGCTCACGGACTGGTACGGTCAACAGAGTTGCACAGCTGGACGCGCGGCCTTCATCACCGGCCAGAACCCGCTCCGCACCGGCTTGACCAAGGTCGGAATGCCCGGCGCCACTCTTGGACTTCAAGCCGAAGATCCGACCATCGCCGAACTGCTAAAGCCGCTGGGCTACGCCACCGGTCAGTTCGGCAAAAACCATCTTGGCGATCGGAATGAATTTTTGCCGACCGTGCACGGCTTTGACGAGTTCTTCGGAAATCTCTATCACTTGAACGCGGAAGAAGAACCAGAACTGCCCGACTATCCCAAGGATCCCGGGTTCTTCGCGAAATTTGGACCCAGAGGCGTGCTGCACTGCTTCGCGACCGATAAGGATGACCCCACGACTGATCCCCGCTGGGGCCGCGTAGGCAAGCAGACGATTAAGGACACCGGCCCATTGACCAAGAAGCGCATGGAAACTGTCGACGAGGAGATCACTTCAGCCGCTATCGGCTGGATAGAGAAGCAGGCCAAAGCACAGAAGCCTTTCTTCCTTTGGTACAACTCGACGGCTATGCACTTCCGGACTCACCTCGCGGCGAAGAACCGTGGAAAGAGCGGGCAGGACGACTACAGCGATCGGATGGTCACGCATGACGAGCAGATCGGTCAGGTGCTTGACAAGCTCGATGAGCTGGGCATCGCTGAAAACACCATCGTCATGTATTCCACCGACAACGGCCCCGAGAACGACACTTGGCCAGATGGCGCCAACACTCCCTTCCGCAGCCAGAAGGATACCAACTGGGAAGGCGCCTGGCGCGTTCCTTCCTTCATCCGCTGGCCGGGCAAGATCCAACCAGGCTCAGTGCTGAATGGCATTGGCTCCCATCAGGACATGCTGCCGACGTTGCTGGCAGCGGCGGGCGATCCGGACATAAGCAAGAAGCTTTTAAACGGCCACCAGGTCGGGAGCAAAACCTTCAAGGTGCATATTGACGGGCTCAACCTGCTGCCCTATCTCACAGGCGAGGTAAAGGAGAGCCCCAGAACAGCCTTCTTTTATGTCAGCGATGACGGAGGTGTCATGGCGCTCCGGAATGGCGATTGGAAGTTGGTGTTTGAAGACCAGCGTGCAACGTCAACGCAGGTTTGGGCAGAACCCCTGGTGAAGCTGCGGCTTCCGCATATTTTTAGCCTGCGACGCGATCCGTTCGAGCGCGCCGATTTCAACTCCAACGTCTATTGGGATTGGGCGATCGATCACGTCTTCCTGCTTTACGGAGCACAGGCAGTCGTGGCGGCCCAGATCGACAACTACGTGAAGTACCCGCCGCGCCAGAAGGCGGCCTCATTCAACCTCGACTCCGTGATGGAGCAATTAGCGCCGGCAGTCAAGGCCCAAAAGGCAAAAGAAGCGGCAAGCAGTGCCGCAGTAGCAGTAGGAGCAGGCAGTAATAAGGGGGATTGAGTTGCAGTAACCCAAGCCGAACAAACAGATATCCCCAGCGGACAATTGGATCTGCCGGGGATATCTGCTGCATTTACAGAAGAGCGGCAAAGGACAGATAGGAAGGCGGTCGCTGCTGCAAACATCTAAGTTGTATTGACTTATCTACGATGGCCCAAGAATAGGACCCGGTTCGCCTTGGAGAAAATGTCTTCGTGCGAGGAAAGACATGACAAGTGCAATCGATCGACGTTTCTTCGCACATTTTTGTCCGAGTGGATAATTGCGGACCGACACGTCAGAAACATCGCCCGGAAAGGCACCGTTGATCAACCAATGTGAAATGCGCCTACCTCACTTTGTGTCACAAAGGCGCGCAGCGCGCCTAGGCACTGGCGCTTGCTTCCTTTTCCTGAGCTTTCTCTTTTGCTTCCCTGCATCAGCACAGCTCCACAAGCCCGGTTCCGCTCCTACACCGGCTCAACCCGAGGTACCCACGGACACTCTTGGCCGCGCCACGCCGAGAGGTGCTGTATTAGGTTTCTTGGGTGCTGCCCGTAGGGGAGACGACGAACTCGCCGCTCAATTTCTGAACACTCGCGTTCGTGGCAATGCTGCCGCGGCTCTCGCCCACCAGCTCTTTATTGTCCTCGATCGTCGCCTACCCCCAAGACTCAATCAGGTCAGTGACGATCCCGAGGGCTCCCTATCAGATCCGCTGAAACCTGACCAAGAGCTAGTGGGAACCATCAGCAGCAACAACGGCAATGTCGACATATTGGTCGAACGAGTAGACGGGAAGTCCGGGTCCGTGTGGCTGTTCTCCAGCAAGACCCTCGACTCTATTCCGGACTTGTATGAAGAGGTCAACGTCGTCTCCGTTTACCACATTCTCCCAGAATTCCTGGTGAATACTCGATTCGCAGGCATAGCCGCGTTTGAATGGCTCGCAGTTCTTGTAGGCATGCCAATCTTGTATTTCCTTACGGTTCTGCTGAGCCGCCTGCTCAGTCGCCTCATTGGCCTGTTGCGGCAACGCCTGTACAGGAAGCCAGATCTGGCCAATCGCGAATTCTTGCCTGGGCCGGTTCGCCTTCTGCTTCTGGCATTCGTCATCCATTGGATAATTTCCAAAACTAACCTTCCGCTATTGGCGCGGCAGTTCTGGTCCAGCACCGCCACTGTCATTACAATCGCAGCCAGCATCTGGCTGTTGATTCTTTTCACCAGCTGGGGCGAAGAATACGCCCGGCGGCTCCTCCAAAGTCGCAACCGCACGGCAGCCACTTCGATGCTGCATCTCACGCGCTGGGTAGTCGACTTGCTGATTATCTCCGCGGGCGTGATCGTGACCCTGCATTACTTCCGGGTGAACCCAACCACAGCACTGGCTGGACTCGGCGTTGGCGGAATCGCCGTTGCATTCGCCGCGCAGAAGACATTGGAAAATATAATCGGCGGAGTCTCGCTTATCTTCGACCAAGCGGTGCGCGTGGGAGACAGTTTAAAGGTGGGCAATGCTCAGGGAACGGTCGAGGATATAGGCCTTCGTTCAACCCGAATCCGAACTGCCGACCGAACAGTGGTCAGCGTTCCGAACGGCCAGATCGCAAACATGACCCTTGAGAACATCTCTTCACGGGACAAATTCTGGTTTCATCCAATCCTAACCCTGCGCTACGGGACCACTGCGTCGCAAATGCAAATCGTCCTCGACGAAATACGCAGCCTGTTGCAGGAAAATCGGCATCTCGAGTCTAGTTCGGCTCGCGTGCGTTTCCTTCGTTTCAGCCCTTCTTCTCTCGACGTGGAGGTTTTCGCTTACGTCTTGGCGAGTGATTGGAACCAATTCCTCGAGATCCAGGAAAGTCTTCTCCTGCGCATCATTGACTGTATCGAGTCGATTGGAGTTCAGTTTGCATTTCCGCTGCAGACTATCGTGGCCGCCGCTTCCATCTCCAATGGCGCCGCTGAACGAGCGTTGCTCAAAGTACCCACGCAGGAAGAGAAACCCAGAAGGTGACAGCAACTAAATCGATCTGATCGAGACGAACAAGGGGCGCAACCATGGCGACATGGAGTATGAGCTACTGGACAGTGGTGTCTTCAACGGCGACCGCTACTCGACGTGTTTGTGAACCGAAAATCTACACACGTTAAGTGACTTATCTAGGGTCTATCACCCGGACTGTTAGTTCTGACAGTGTGCCGGTGTCAAGAAGATTGCTAATCATTACGTGTAATTCGAGTTGTACGCCGTTGGCGGTAGACGGAGGGATTATGGCAGTGGCAGAGCCACATACTGCACTTACATTGGCTGCAGAGCGCACTGATCTAGCCCCGACGAATACCAGCCTGGCCGTCGAGCGAACGCTCATGGCCGCCGAGCGAACGCTGATGGCGTGGATCCGCACCGGCCTGTCCATGCTGTCTTTTGGTTTTACCATCTATAAGTTTCTTCTGTACGTAAAAGAAAGCCTTTCTGCGAGCGTCCTCCGTGCGCAAGGCCCTCGGCGGTTTGGCATTGTCTTAATGGGCTTAGGCACTGCGTCCATGATGTTCGGCCTCATTGAGTACTACAAGCTGGTAAAGAATGTCGATCCTGTACACCGCCGCAGACCCAGGAGTTTTGCACTTTTGGTAGGCGCGAGCTTAGTTTTCCTTGGATTGTTTTTGCTTTTTACGATTTTAGTTCACAGAGAGGTTTTCTGACCGGTCGCGGAAGGCATCATGGAATCGAACACGGTTACTCAAGCTATTGAACTAGTCGCGCGAGGGCTTGAGATTTTGGGCATTGCGTCGATCGGGTTTGCCTTTCTCTACGCAACGATCCGAGGCCTTCTGCAGATCAGGCAGCGGAAACCAGACGCCTATCAACGGCTGAAAATCTTCGTCGGAAAAGCGTTGCAGCTGGGGCTGGAATTTCTGGTCGCAGCGGACATCATCAGGACGGTCACGGTCACACCTACCAGGGAAGGGATCGTGACGCTGGGTTTGTTAATTGTTATCCGAACGTTCCTGAGCTGGTCCATCACGGTGGAGATTGAAGGCCGCTGGCCCTGGCAACTCGCACGAACTGGAAAGGCTTGAGCCATGAGGGATTGGCAAAGAATTGTCGGAGATCTTTTCGCTCGTTTAGACGGCCCGCTTCATTTCCGGTTTATCGTCCAGCCATTGGTGGCAATTATTTTCGCGGTTATCGAGGGTGTCAAAGACGCAAAAGCCGGGAAGCCTGCGTATTTCTGGGCTTTGCTTTCTGCTCCCGATCAACGCAAAGAGCTGGTGAAGGAAGGCTGGAAGTCCGTCGGCAAGATTTTCATCGTCGCCATCATTCTCGATGTCGTCTACCAACTAAGAGTTCATTCGACGGTTTATCCGGGAGAGACGCTCATTGTGGCGTTCGCCCTGGCGATCGTGCCGTATCTGGTGCTGCGCGGCCCGATAAATCGACTCGTGCGGCTTGGAAAAAAACCAACTCTTAGAAAGTCATCGGGCTCCGGACGTGAAGGCGGCGTTGTCAAGGCGGGATAGCGTAAAGATTGAATGCATTCGCAATCGGCATGCCCGCACGACACAGTAACAGAATGAGGTCAAGGAGGAACGATGAGTCATCAAGACAGGATCCACCGAACCGTGCTTCCCATCCCGGATCGACCGCGCACAGGCCTAGTCACCTATGATGCGAAGGATCCGGAAACGAAGTTCCCGCCGATCACACAGTTGCGCCCGCCCAACGGTGCGCCAAACGTCTTGATCGTCCTGCTTGACGACGTGGGCTTTGGGGCCTCCAGCGCCTTCGGCGGTCCTTGTAACACGCCGACTGCGGAACGCTTGGCGGTTGCTGGCCTGAAATACAACCGCTTTCACACGACAGCGCTCTGCTCTCCCACGCGGCAGGCCTGTCTGACCGGACGCAACCACCACACAGTTGGCATGGGTGGGATCACCGAAATCGCCACTGGGTCGCCCGGCTATAACTCAGTTCTGCCGAACACCTGCGCACCGATCGCCCGGACCCTCAAGCTCAATGGGTATGCGACGGCACAGTTTGGCAAGTGCCATGAAGTGCCGGTTTGGGAGACCAGTCCGGCCGGTCCCTTTGATGCATGGCCTACCGGGGGAGGCGGGTTCGAATATTTCTACGGGTTCATCGGCGGCGAGGCGAACCAATGGTACCCATCGCTCTATGAAGGCACCACACCGGTCGAGGTCAAGAAGACGCCCGAAGAGGGTTACCACTTGATGGAGGACATGACCGACAAGGCCGTGAACTGGATTGGGCAACAGAAGGCGCTCATTCCCGACAAGCCCTTCTTCGTCTACTTCGCACCGGGCGCGGCCCACGCCCCGCACCACGTCCCCAAGGAATGGATCGCCAAGTACAAGGGCAAGTTCGACCAGGGCTGGGACAAGCTACGCGAGGAGACATTTGTACGACAGAAGAAACTGGGCGTGATTCCACCGGACTGCCAGCTTACCCAGAGGCACAAAGAAATCCCCGCATGGGATGAGATGCCTGCTGCGCTCAAGCCCGTGCTCGTCCGGCAGATGGAAGTTTACGCCGGGTTCCTGGAGTATACCGATTACCACGTTGGACGGTTGGTGGATTCGCTGAAAAAGCTCAATCTGCTCGATGACACGCTGATCTACTACATCATCGGCGACAATGGCGCCTCTGCGGAGGGCACGCTGCAGGGCACATACAACGAGATGATCAATTTCAACGGTGCGGCCGCGCTGGAGACCCCTGAGTTCCTGATGGCGCGGCTGGACAAGCTGGGCGGGCCGGAATCTTACAACCACTATGCCGTGGGCTGGGCGCACGCCATGAATACGCCGTACCAATGGACCAAGCAGGTGGCCTCGCATTGGGGCGGAACGCGTAACGGGACGATCGTGCACTGGCCCAAGGGGATTAAGGCGAAAGGCGAAATCCGTTCACAGTTCCATCACGTGATTGACGTGGCTTCGACAATCCTGGAGGCGGCTGGGTTGCCTGAGCCGGTGTTCGTGAACGGAGTCCAGCAGCATCCGATGGAAGGCGTCAGCATGGCGTATTCGTTCAACGACGCCGAGGCTGCCGAGCGGCATGAGACTCAGTATTTCGAGATGTTCGGCAACCGCGGCATCTACCACAAGGGCTGGACTGCGGTTACGCGACACAGTACGCCATGGATCCTCGAAACCGGGAAACCCCCAGCATTCGACGACGACAACTGGGAACTTTACGACACCACTAAAGACTGGAGCCAGGCGAACAACCTGGCCAAGCAGATGCCCGAAAAGCTCCACCAACTCCAGCGCCTTTGGCTGATCGAGGCCGCGCGCTACAACGTGCTACCCCTCGACGACCGGCGCGTTGAACGGTTCAATTCAGATATGGCAGGCCGGCCGGTGCTGATCAAGGGCAACTCCCAAATTCTATTTGGCAACATGGGGCGTCTGTCTGAAAGCTCGGTCGTCAACATAAAGAACAAGTCCCACTCGGTGACCGCTGAGATCGTTGTACCCGCTACAGGGGCTGAGGGCGTCATCGTCTGTCAAGGTGGCAACATTGGCGGCTGGAGCCTCTACGCCAAGGGCGGCAAGCTCAAATACTGCTACAACTTTCTCGGCATTCAGCAATTCTACGCCGAATCAAGCGGCGCGCTGCCTCCGGGCGACCACCAGGTACGCATGGAGTTTGCCTATGCTGGTGGCGGCCTGGGCAAGGGTGGCACAGCGTCCTTATACGTGGACGGCAAAAAGGTCGGAGAGGGCAAGGTCGGCGCCACGGCCGCCTTCGTTTTTTCTGCCGATGACGGTTGCGACGTGGGGGTGGATACGGGATCTCCTGTCTCACCGGACTACGGGCCGCGTGGAAACCAATTCAACGGAGTCGTCAAGGGCGTTCAGCTCGCGATCGCCGAGGATGCCGTGAGCGTCGATCACCTCGTTTTGCCCGAAAAGGCCATGGCTGTCGCCATGGGGCGGCAGTGACCACATTCTAAGGCTGGCAGTCTCAAGCGAAAAGGTGATACGAAAATGACTCCTATAACCGACGATTCGTTGCCAACAAACGCCCCACCAGGCTTTCACCTCCTGGCTAAGCCGAGTGGGTCTACCTGCAACATCGACTGCACATATTGCTTCTTTTTGTCCAAGGAGTCGCTCTATCCGAATGAAAAGAATCGGATGTCGGATGTCACGCTCGAGACATATATCCGTCAACTGCTGGAGGCACACCAAACGCCAACAGTAACAGTGGCTTGGCAGGGCGGAGAGCCCACACTTATGAAGCTTGAGTTTTTCAGGCGCTCCGTCGAGCTCGTCGAAAAGTACCGCCGCGCCGGCCAAGCCGTACAACACACCTTCCAGACCAACGGCATTCTCCTCGATGATGAATGGTGCGCCTTCTTCAAGGAACACAATTTCCTCGTCGGCCTGAGCGTCGACGGCCCGCGCGAGCTCCACGACACCTACCGGGTCGACCGTAGCAAGCAGGGTACTTTCGATAAGGTGATGCGCGGCTGGCGGCACCTGCACCTGTTCGGAGTCGATTTCAACATACTGTGCACCGTCAACGCCGCCAATGAGAAACATGGTCGCGCCGTCTACCGCTTTTTCCGCGACGAAATGGAAGCAAAGTGGATACAGTTCATTCCGATCGTAGAGCGCGCAAGCGAAGAGACGATCGCGATCGCCAACCTCGGCTGGAGCGAGCAGCCCAACCGCAAGCGCCTGCTCTACACGCAGTCCGGCAATCTGGTAACAAAGCGCTCGGTGGGCAGTGAACAATACGGCCGCTTCCTCGTGGACATTTTTGAGGAGTGGGTGCGTCGTGACGTGGGCCAGATTTTCGTCCAGATTTTCGACGTGACGCTCGAGGCCTATTTTGGACGCCACCTGCTATGCATCCACGCCCCTACTTGCGGCTACGGCCCGGCGCTGGAGTTCAACGGCGATCTTTATTCCTGCGATCACTTCGTCGAACCGCGTTATTTGCTGGGGAACATCCACGAGACGCACATGCTGAAACTTGTAGCTTCAGCCCAGCAGCGCAAGTTTGGGGACGACAAGCGCGATTTGCTTACTGCGCAGTGTCAGCGTTGCCCGGTTAAGCAGCTTTGTAATGGCGGGTGCCCGAAAGACCGGTTCGCAGTTTCGCGCGACGGCGAGCAGGGTCAGAACTATCTCTGCCCGGGTCTGGAGCTGTTCTTCACCCACACGATGCCCGCGATGAAAACGATGGCACGACTATTACAAAGCGGCTGCCCGCCCTCCGACGTGATGGCGCAGACCACCGCCGAGGACGCGAAGCGAGGACCCTATCAGCCGTGCCCTTGCGGAAGCGGCCAGAAGTTCCGTTTCTGCCACGGCAATCGCTCGCCGCGCTCGCACTTCAGTGGCGTGAGCCCTGCAACGGCCTCAGCACACGTTGCATTAACAGAAAGAGCGGCAGCGCACGGACAGTAAGGCAGCAGGCCGCAGATGTTGGTTAGAGAAGAATTGAATAACGTAGTTTTTCTTGTGATTCTGCGATGCTGGCGATGGACTGGACATCTGGGTGTTTAAAATTTTGGCTGATTTTCAATGATCGCGCAAAAGGAAAACGATTCGGCATTGCTGGATGTCGCAGAAGAGGTCCGCGACTTCTACGATCATTATCCTTATCCTCGGCCGATCGATAGTCTGGAAAAATATCGGCGGCTATGGCAAGACCCGCAAAGACGCCGCGCGGATTATCACTTAGCTTGGCATGCCAGGCCTTATAAAGAAGACCTATCCATTCTCATTGCCGGCTGCGGTACATCTCAGGCAGCAAAGCATGCGTTGCGCCGGCCCGCGGCACTGGTTACCGGCATTGACGTCAGTGCAACGAGTGTGCGGTGTACCGAGGATCTTAAACGAAAATACAGCTTGGACAACCTCCGCGTCTGCGAATTGCCGATCGAGCGTGTAAATGATTTGGAGACGAACTTCGACCAGGTCGTGTGCACCGGGGTTCTTCACCATCTTGCGGACCCTGATGCGGGACTCCGAGCGCTGCGCGGCGTGCTCAAACCGGACGGGGCGATGCATCTCATGGTGTATGCGCCTTACGGACGGACCGGCATCTATATGCTGCAAGATTTCTGCAGACGGACCGGCATACATGCTTCCGATGCGGACATTCGGGACCTTATTACTGCGCTCGGTGCTTTGCCACCCGGACATCCGCTGGAAAACTTGCTGCGGGAGGCCCCGGATTTTCGACGAGAGGGTGCACTTGCTGATGCTCTGCTACATCCGCAAGACCGCGCATATTCTGTCCCGCAATTATTCGATTTCCTGGAGAAGGGTGGACTGAAGTTTGGCCGGTGGATAAGACAAGCACCCTACTCGCCTCACTGCGGAGTCATGGCGCAAATCCCGCAGGCTTCCCGGGATAGCTCAGCTTCCCCTGGCGGAGCAATTCGCTGCCGTCGAGCTTTTTCGAGGAACGATGGTTCGCCACAGCTTAATCGCTGAGCGAGACGATAACCCTGGCGGCTCTAAAGGCGTCAGTTTTGCCGGTGACGCCTGGCTTGGCTACGTGCCCCATCGAATGTCAGACACGATCTCTGTTCAACAGCGGCTGCCTCCCGGGGCCGCGGCCGTACTGATTAACAAGAACCATACTTACAGGGACATTTTTATGACCATAGACGTGACAGAAAAGCGTTGGGTGGATGGTATTGACGGGAACTGTTGTATTGGCGACATCGTGAAAGACAGATTGCAGTCCACCTCACAACAAATAGAGCAGATCGACATGGCGCGTGTCTTTTTTGAACGGCTCTGGTGGCATGACCAGGTGGTTTTCGATGCATCGCGGCTCACGAATACGAACAACGGTCAAGGCCCGAATGAACGGTTGAAGAGGAATCAAAACTCGATCGCCAACGGTTCGATATCTAAACCAGATCATTCTTGAGTGCGCTGTTCCCAGGAGAGACCTCAGGGTCATATCCATCGTCGCCTACGAGTACATATGCGTGATCCTGCAGCAATGCCCTTAGACGATTCGACGCGCAACGTAGCCCGGCGTTGCCCCGAAGTCAAAAAGAGCTGGAAGCAACAGGCGCAACGACTCCAAAAAGAGGTACACGTTTTTTATTTTGCGTTCAAACATCCCCGTGTGCGTTGGTACGCAAAACTGGTCGCAGCATGCAGCGCGGGCTACCTGTTTAGTCCCATTCAACTGATTCCGAATTACATTCCGGTGATCGGATTCTCGGATGACTTCTTAGTTCTCTTCGTGGGGGCAAAGGTCCTTCAAAGAATTATTCCTCCGGAGGTGCTCACTGAATGCCGCGAGCTAGCCGATGCAGCCGAGATGCGCAGGAAAGAAGAAATAAAATCGACCCCGGCCCTCGTGGCCTTCGTAGTAATCACCTCGGTTTGGCTGCTCGCCGCGGTGGGCGCCGGTATACTGATGGCGAGATATATCTCCCCCGACAAAGCTACCGTAAAATAGTCCTTGGAAAGCGCTGCGAGGCTGCGCTTGTTGATGCGGGCCTGAGTGTCGCTGTTCCGGACGCCTGACGTAGGTATTCGGCGAGCCTGCGAAGGTGATCGAAACCGGCACAAACAGTGAAGCACTCGCAAGAATTGACCTCGCGGTGTCAATCTTATGTTCATGCGTCCCTTCTCTTTAAAAGAGTATCGCCAGGATCCTCTGTCGCTTCAGAACGACTTCTTCCATCTAGCGATGAACGCCGTCGAGGATTTAGAAGAGTCTCCGTTTCTCCGAACACTGGCGAAAGTGACAGTTCTCCAAAGCTCTGTAGCCAGGAAATATAGACAACGGGCTGGGCGTGGGGAACCTCCACAAACGTTGGTAGCGGTCAGATTGTATCTGAACTCCTCATCCATCGGTTCGTCCGCCGTCTGATCGACTTTGTTCCGCTGCCGTCAACGGAGCGAAGTGCCTTGCGAACTGCGTCAAACGTTATTACGGCCAGTGTTCGGCGTCTCAAGCATCTCAAGCCCCTCAGCAGCGCTTGAATACGTCGGGTTCGCGTGCCGGCTGTAAAGGGCCCGGCCGGAACGTAGGAAGGGTCTTACGAATCACCTGCCTTGCCTCGGGGGAGGTGTTCTTCAGCCGGGCCCCTTTTCAGGTTCGGGTAGCGAGACAATATGGTTTCTTCGAGGCCGTGGGAACTGTCAAAAGTACCAGTGCACTGAAGCTGAGAGGTTGTAGTAGGATTCGGTTAGCACCCTTCGGAAATGAACAGTAAATTAAATAAGAAGACTGCGGATGGGACCCTGAAACGTCCTTCCGCAGTCTCTTGCTACTTTTGGTTGCTCTTGAGTTCAGTTTCCAGTGGAACCAGAAATCGACGCCTGGCATGCGCTCCCCAAATCGACTTTGGGCAGACGCTTAATCTTACCAGTTAATCACTATTCCACTCTTCAGCCGAAAGCTGTTCTGACTGTTATTGTTGTTGCAGACAGCCAGGGCACAGTTGTTGCCAAAGCGAGTGTACAGATACTCAGCCTGGACGAGCCGCAGCGAAAATTTCTGGCTCAGCTTGACCTGAAAACCTCCACCTACCGTCATGGCGAAAGCGTTCTTGGTGAAAGTGTTGCCGCCAGTGGCATTGACACAACTAAGTGCGCTGCTATTGCAAGAAACCGAGATGCGCATTCCGCCGAAGTTGAGCTCGGCAAATGGTTCGAACCTGCTGCCGCTTCGATAGGTAAGCCGCGGCCCGAACAAGTAGGTAAACTCATTCCCGTCAACCGTGTTGCCAGCGCCGTACGCGTTACTGAATATCTTGCAGCCACCCAAGTCAGCAGCTAGCCCGATCAGACTACTAAAGTTGTAGGCGATCGTGCCGCCACCACCAGCGCAATTTAAGGCTTGTGGTGTTATTGTTCGCCCATTTACCACAAATGGACTGAAGCCGGCGCTAGTACGGATATACATGAATGCCGGTGAGGTTTCAAACTTCGGATAGTCCTGAGCCAGGGCCGCGCCTTCCGTGAACAAAAGCAATCCCGCCAATACAAAGAATCTACGCATTATCGTTTCTCCTTTTCGATTGAACTTCAAAGCACCGATGCGCTCTGGGTGTCTGGCTGCTTCGGAACTCCGCCGAGAGAGCACGGCTAATGCATTTCTGATCTTCATTTCCTTTCTCCTCATTTCTAATTCCCAGATTTGTATTGCGTAATTCAGGCGCGTGCAGCTTATGGAGGCCGCGTATGTGCGACCCTTGGTGCTTCGAAGTCTGCCGCCCTCATCTTTCTCATGGGCTCCTTGCAGGACCCGAGAACTCGGAAGAGAAGCCGTGGAGAGGCGTCTTACGATTACCTTCTAAGAGCGGGACCGGCCTCTGCACGTCCTTGGTTTCCTGATAGGCGCCACGATAGGTGAAATACCAGCCGGGCGGAAACTGTCAAAAGTGACAGCCAAGGTCAGATCGATTGAATCTCAATTTGCTAGAGCTGAGAAGAGAGGAGATCCTCAAAGAGGCGACGCAGGTTGGGCGGTTAAAACGAAAAACTCAGAAAGTAGAGTGGCTCAGCCTTCGCCGTCGCCTGGTAATTTTGCCAGTATCAGCAATCAAGTGACGAGGCTATAAGAAAGCGTGCCTCGCAGTTTCGGGACCTTTATTCCAATGTGCGCGTGGAATAGCTCGGTAGAAGCTGAAAAAATATTTGGACGAACACGAATCGGCGTTATAGCGAGTAAAAAACAAAACCTGCTGGCACTCAGTCTGGCCTCTGCTCGAGCATTGAATTGGGTCGGAGCACGCTGGATCCGTTAGCTCTTCAAGCGGAACAGAACGCAGAAAAAGGTGTGAAAAGCAATGACCACGGCACTGTCACTCGCGCCAGGCGATACCGCGGTGTACGCGCGGCATCCGCAGCAGCAAGATGCCTCAGGGGGACAAGCGGCTCCTGCAATTCCCAATGACCAATTGGATTCACTGGTCGCGCCGGTCGCGCTGTATCCGGATCCGCTCCTGACCCAGGTATTGGTCGCTTCGACGTATCCGCTCGAAATTATCCAGTTGCAGCAATGGATCCAGAAGAATAACGGTCTGAAGGGTGATGATTTGACGAACGCCGTCCAGAAACAGAACTGGGACCCCAGTATCCAAGCCATGGCCGTCTTTCCGGACTTGGTTAAGCGTTTGGCCGATGACATCAAATGGACCACGGATCTTGGAAACCGCCTTCCTTGCACAGCAGTCAGACGTGATGGACGCTGTGCAACGCATGCGTATGAAGGCGAAGGATGCGGGGAATTTGAAGCCCACTGAGCAGATGAAAGTAGAAACAAAAGTGGTCGAAGGCAAAACCGTCGTGATCGTTCAGCAGGCGAACCCTCAGGTTATTTACGTGCCCTCCTATAACCCCGTGATCGTTTACGGACCTCCCGTGTACGCGTATCCGCCCATCTATTACCCTCCACCCTCGTATTACGCAGCGGGTGTTGTTTTTGCGTTCGGCGTCGGCATTGCCGTTGGATCGTATTACCACGGTGGTTGGGGCTACAACTGCGGATGGGGCCGGCACACCATTGTTAACATAAACGTCAACAACAATTACATCCGTCACTACAACACTACGACCATCAACAATGTCAATCGCACCAGCATCAACAACGCAAATCAAAACAACATCAACAACGTGGATCGGAACGGGAACAACACCTGGCAGCACAATTCCCAGCACCGTGGTGGCGCTCCCTATTCAGACAAGGCGACCGCGAATAAGTACGGCGGTTCGGCTCGCGGGGATTCCATGTCCACACGGCAGGCAAATGCGCGGCAGCAGCAAGGATTGAGCAACAAACCGCAGGCCAGCGCAAGTAACCGAAGCGCTACCGCCGCGAACCGCGCAGGTTCGAATCCTGGCGCGAACCCCAGCAACGTGGGCACCCCCGCAGCAAACCGGGCTGGCTCTAGTCCCAGCGCGCGCCGCAGCAACACGGACGCAAACCGAAGCAGCAACGGCGGAAACAATATTGGCAATCGGCAGCTTTCGAGTAGCGAAGCGTCGCGGAACACAAGCGCCTTCGGTGGAGCATCGAGCAAAGCCAACGCCCAGGCCAGCAGTGCTCGAGGTGCATCCAGCATGGGAGCCTCGCGGGGCGGAGGAACGGCACGGCCGGCGGGCGCAGTCAAGCGCTCGTAATTAAGGAAAAACATATGAACTCCACAAATATGATTACTCTGCGGGTAAAGATTATCGTTGCGGCGTTCGGTATCACCGCGTGCTGCGTCTCGGAAACCGCGGTGCATGCAGCGCCCCAAGCAAGAGCGGCGACCACGGTGGCGACGCAACCGCAACAGAAGACGTTCGACACAGCGCAGCGGGCCGCGGATGCCATGATTCTGGCGGTTAAGAACGACGACGTGGCCGCTTTGCTGGCGATCTTCGGATCCGCTGGCAAGGATTTCGTCGCCACGGGCGACGACGTGCAGGACAAGAACTCGCGAGCCGCGTTCGCCGCGCTGGCGCAGGAGAAAATGCACGTTGATAGGGACCCGCACAACCCGAACCGCGCGATCCTCTCGGTCGGCAACGAGGATTGGCCCACACCGGTTCCGATTATAAGGCAGAGCGGAAAGTGGTATTTCGATTCGCAGGCAGGCCGTGCTGAGATTCTTGACCGCCGCATCGGCAGAAACGAACTGGACGCGATAGCCACCTGTCGCGGCTACGCGGAGGCCCAGAAGGAATATGCTTCGGAAATACACGACGATAGTGGAATAAATCAGTACGCGCAGCGAATTATCAGCTCGCCCGGCAAGCACGACGGGCTTTCCTGGCGGAACCCGGATGGCAGCGAGGGTGGTCCCGTCGGAGAAGCGATCGCCAAGGCCATAGAGGAAGGCTATACAAACCAGTCTGGGCCGTACCACGGTTATTACTTCAAGACGCTGAAGGGCCAGGGTCCTGCGGCACCACTAGGTGAGCTCAACTATCTGGCGAATGGCGTGATGATCGGCGGCTTCGCGCTGCTTGCGTGGCCGGCAGAATATCGAGTCACCGGCGTGGAGACTTTTATCATCAGCTACGACAGCACCGTTTACCAGAAGGACTTGGGACCGGATACCGCCAAGCTCGCTTCGGCAGTGGAGCACTACAACCCGGATAAGACCTGGCATCGCACGGATGACGAGGAGTAGTTTGTCCACGTGTTGATTGCTGAGTGCTCGCGTCCAATCGGGAAGCCCAAAAGAGAAGAAAGACCCGGGTCCAAGCCGAGTGGGGAGAGGTAAGTTATGAAGGCAATTTTTGCGGCTTTAATATTTGCAACTCTTGGAGCCACAGGCGTCCCGGCTCACGCACGGACGTCACAAGACGTGCCGGCATCCGGCCTCATCAGCAAGTCTACTACGGCGATCGGGTTCACCGTCGGCGGCGGCAGCACGAAAGTTGATCTGAAAGGCAGCGAGCTGATGCCTCAGGCCAATGGTGAGGCTAAGGTCCAAGCCAAGGCAAAAGCAGGCCTAACGAACATCGACGTGACAGTCAAGGCGTTGACCCCACCTTCGAAGCTTGGCGCGGAATATCTGACGTTCGTGCTTTGGACGGTTACACCGGAAGGGCACACCGGCAATGCAGGAGAAATTCTCATCAACAAAGACGGTGTGGGGAAACTGAGCGCCACCACGCCGGCCCAAACGTTCTCCATGATTGTTACTGCGGAACCCTATTTTGCCGTCCGCGTGCCCAGCGAGATGGTTATCCTGGAGACCGAGACCCGTAAAAACACGAAGGGGAAACTCTTTCCAGTCAGTGAGTATAAGCTGATGAAGCGCGGCCAATACGCCAAGCTGGGGAACCCGCTAGCGATGACGCCGGATGTCGAGCGGGTACCGCTGGAGATGTATGAAGCGCGCAATGCTGTGGATATCGCGAAGTCGCGCGGAGCCGACAAGTATGCGCCAGAGATTTTTTCGAAGGCTCAAGGGAGCCTGGATATCGCAGAGAACGCTCTTGCAAGAAACGCGGACAAAAAGCAAATCGTCTCCACGGCCCGGCAAACCGTCCAATTCTCGGAGGACGCCCGCGCGCTCGCCGCACAACGCCAAGACGAAGAACGAATAACGGCAGAGCGAGAGGCAGCGGCCGCCAAGGCCAAGGCCGAAGCTGAAGGCAAAGCTGCAGCAGAAGCTGCGGAAGCCAAGCGCAAGGCTGATGAAGAAGCCAGACGCCAGGCCGAGCTCGCTGCCGCTAAGGAAGGCCAGATCAAGGCGGAGGCGGATGCGGCTGCCCTGAAGGCGAAAATGGAAGCAGATGCTTTAAGGGCAAAAGAAGACGCCGCCAAAGCGGAAGCGGACCGTGCCAGACAGGCCGCAGCTGACCTGCGTGCCCAACTGCTCGAGCAGTTCAACCGCGTCCTGCCAACCACTGACACACCGCGCGGCCTCCAGGTCAACATGGGCGACGTTCTCTTCGATACGGGGAAGCACAACCTAAGGATGGAAGCGCAGTTGGGGTTAGCGAAGCTTACGGGCATCGTATTGTCCCACCCGGGTCTCAAACTCGCCATCGAGGGTTACACCGATACCACCGGAACTGCGGCGTTCAATCAAACTCTCTCGGAGCAGCGGGCGAATGCTGTGCGGGATTATCTGGACCAGCAAGGCCTCGACCCCACTTCCGTCACTGCAGAGGGTTTTGGACCGGCGAATCCAGTGGCCAGCAATGACACCTCGCAAGGCCGCCAGCAAAACCGCCGCGTGGAGATCATCATCTCCGGTGAGGTGATCGGCACAAAAATTGGCGTCACTGCCTCATCACAATAAGGATAGCTACCGAGGGTCTTGGATCCGAGATAAAGCAGCGGACTACTTTTTACTGCAGACATGCAGACAGTCAGTGCGAGTCTTACGAACAACTACAAGGCGCCTTCGTTCAGTTTTGAAAACACCGGAGAGTCCAGCACAAACGGAAGGGCGTAACCAGCCTGGAATTGTTCCAGTGCCTCGGGTGCCACTTGGAGATGCTCGATAGACGTGGCGCCATGAGCATTCGTCTGGCATAGCGACCCAATTCCCATCACGAAGGGAAGCGTAATGCGGAGAATTGATCTCGATGCCTGCTTGATTCAATTCGTCCTAAATGTTTTGGCGTAGTTCCGAATAAATGACCTGTGCTGCGCACGAATCCCTGTTTGTCTGAACTGGGTTGTCTTAGGGGCAAGGTTCTCGCCCGGGGGAGCAGATAGCGGAGACCTATGTGCTCAGGTGCGTGCACAAAATCGTTCAGGCTACCGCCATTTTGCACTTCACTATTTCTTGGGTGGCGGTGGGGGGAAATTCTTGAGAAGCTTGGCCATTGCCTTGTTGAGCCTCTGCATGTCCTTCTCTTGATTGCCACTCGGATTCAGGGTTTTCTCTGCCTGACCGCGCCAGACGAGCTGCTTATCCGAAGGATCGTAGAAATCGACGGCCAGCGTCCCGTTCTGAATAGTGGAGCTGGTAACTTGTCCCATGCCAGCAAAGCGCCCGCCGTAACCATTCCACTGCCTTTCCTGGTCGATGGAGCACTGGTAGCCTAGGTACAGATCGGCTTTGTCATCGTCGGTCTTGGTGAACCCTTTGGCACTGAGCTGTGCATCGATCGCCTGTTTGATCTCCTGATCCACAATCTGGCTCGGGTGCACGTTCTCCGGGATGCTGATCCATTTATAGGTATGGTATTTCGAGAAATTGGTACCGGGCATAAAGTTGTATTTGACGTCCTGCGCGAGGGTGGCCCCACCGGCGAGCAACATCAGGGCTAGCACCAACCGGAGCTGAACTACACCACTTTTCGACTCGCAAATCATAATTGCCTCCTTCTTTCGGTGTTGCGATATGGAACCCTGTGATTCGGACCGGTTGGTTCTCGCTGGCATCCCTTATTCGACGGACGATTTGAGTCCCTGCTGCGTCAGCACGAACCGCTCTCCGGCGGATTCGGCGGTGACCGGCAGCTCCAAGTGGTCTCCGGGACACGAAGCTCCGTAGCGTGGCCGGGCGGCGATGAGCTTCTGCACTTCCGCGCGCGGCAGCAAATGTGGACCCCCAAGTGCTTCCGCGGTAAGCATTACTCGCGCAAATCGCTCCACCGTTTCCATGCGCTGATAGGCCGTGCTCAGGTCCGGCCCACAGGTCACAACGCCGTGATTTTCCAGCAAGATCGCATCGTAGTTATGAACCAGCGGCTCGAGCCCTGCGCAGAGTTCCCACGTACCGGGGGTTCCGTACGGCGCCAGGGGAATCTTGCCGAGGCAAACAATCACTTCCGGAAGAACCGCTTCTTCAAGCGCGCGCCCGGCAGCAGCAAATCCCGTGGCCGTCGGAGGATGCGCGTGGCAGATAGCTCGCACGTCGGGCCGGGAACGGTAGTAGAGCAGATGCATTTGCATCTCCGAGGAGGGGCTGCGCTTCCCGCTGAGGACGTTGCCGTTCAGATCGGTAACGAGCAGGTCTTCGGACGCCAAGTCTCCTTTGCAAGCGCCCGAAGGCGTCACGATAATCCGCTCCGCATCGAGTCGCACCGACAAATTGCCCTCGGCCGCGACCACCAGCCCTCGCGCGTACATCCTCCGTCCGATTGTGCAAATCTGCCGCCGCTGTTCCTTCTCGATCAGCGCCTTCTCTTCCCGGTCAATCCCCACAACGTTCTGGACCATCGGTGCGAACTCCCCTGTCGCGGCAGTTCCCTGCGGCGCGTTAGCACATCATCCTCGCAGCCCGTCAGCGTGCAGAGGGACAAACTGCAACTGCGTTCTTGGATGTCCGGACCTGTGATGCCCGCGTGCGAAGCCGTCGCGACTTCGTCTCCTACACAGAATTGTCTGCCACAGGTTTGTTCGCACTCCACCCAGCTCATTCGTAGAACGCCGCAACAAACCTGGGCAGCAGAACGCAAACTAGCGAATTCAATCCGAGAGCGGAACTGTCATTTCTTACAGAGTGGCATCGAGCAGCGTACAATTAGCATTGATAAAACTGACAGTTCCTTCCGCGGCCGGCCGGCTCTACGATCCATCCGAAAGACAACAAACGTTGCCGGGCCTCGCCGAGGCATATATTTGCCGGCCATCCCAGATCGCACCGCGGCTACGCAAATAGGGCTTGAGAGGGCATATGCCACGTGGAAGCCATGGAGGCAGGATCGCAGACGTGATGCGGCGGAGAGGATTGCGAATTGCGCTGGCGCTGCCGCTCGTGGCACTGATGCCGTTCGCGTTGAAGCAGTACGTGGTGCAGGAATATCTTGTCGTGCTGATCGCGATCGTTTTTGTGTGCGTGCCTGTGCTGCTTGTTCTGGTCGCCTTCGTCCTGCTGCAGGAAGGTCTGCGCCGAACACAGCTTGGGCTAAAGGCGAGTGTGATGCACCTCGCCGTCTGGGGCCACCTACACCTACGGGCGAGCCGTTTACGAGGAAGACCTTAGCGGATGCTGAGGGGCCTCAGCGGAATCACCCGGCCGCAGGAATCGGTACGGCATCGCCGCTTCCGTTTATCTCGCCGGGCTTGCCATTCCTCAATCCGACCATGTCAAGACATGACAGCTCTTACTTCCTAGGCCTAGGGTCAACAGTCTTCCTTCGGTCTTCCTTCCACCGCACTGTCACTATTGACAGTTAAGAACGCTCGGTGACTCGTGTCATGGTGGATCGACTCGGAGGAAAGCACATGATGAAAAAGAGATTGTTCGCCCATTTAATGCTGGTAGGTAGTCTCGCGAGCGTCGGCATGTTTTTGCCGCTCGCTTTCAACGCCGGCGCCCAGGACAAACCCAAGCGCGAAACGATTCAGGCCACGGCCATGGGTCAGCAGAGAGCCACCGGAAAAATGTTCCATGTGACCGTAAACATCGAGTCGTACTCAACGCCGGAAGACCAGAAAATGTTGATCGACGCGTTCGCCGGTGGCGGCCACGACGCATTGGTCAAGACTCTGAGCAAGATGAAATCCAAGGGAAGAGTCGCGATCACAGGCACGCTCGGCTATCAAATCGCCTACATTCGGAGCATCCCGACCGAGAACGGCCGGACCATTCGCTTGATTACGGATCGCCCTATCAAGATTGCTGAGGCATACGCAAGTACTCGCTCGAAGGACTATGACCTCTCTGGCATGGAGATCAACATCGTGCAAGAGCAAAGGAACAGCGACGGAAGTCTTATCGTCGCAGGCAAGTTCAAGGTCGACAAAAGCCAGCAGGTCACCTTTGAAAGCTATGGATCAGGGCCCTGGAAGCTGGTGAACATTATGGAGCGGAATTGAACTGAGTCGATAAGACTGGAAATCCTTTCCTGAAAGAGCGGGAGAGCGGACGGCCCGGCCATATCACGAAGGAATCGGATCAAACTGAGAGTCAACAATTCTCTATTGAAGAGGTGCGATGACATGAAATCAGTGAAAAGGCTGTTTGTAGTCATCTTATTCGTTTTGCCGATGCTCGTTGCATCTGCCGCGTTCACACAAGATACGAGCACCAGCGATGATCACGAACTGAACCTGCGCGCCTACACGGAGCTGCTCAGAGCCGATGTTAAGGCGAAGCGAGTGGCAATTATCACGGAGATTATGGAGTTCAGCGACGCTGATGCTGCAACGTTCTGGCCACTTTTTCGAGATTACGACTTCGAATTGTCCAAGCTCGGCGATACCAAATTTCATCTTATCTCAGATTACATCAACAACTACGATGACATCACGGACGAGAAGGCCGATGCCCTGATGAGTTCAGCGTTCTCATTGGAGGAGCAGCGGGCCGAACTGAAAAAGAAGCACTTCGACATCATCAAGAAGGCACTTTCCGCTAGGACTGCTGCGAGGTTCTTCCAAGTCGAAAATCAGATGCAACAAGTAGTAGATCTTCAAATTTCCGCGAATCTTCCCGCGCTGCAATAGGTATTTCGTGCAGGCCCTAGTACCTGTTGCGCACACGAAAAAAGGAGCTGAACGATGGAAAGTCTCATGAAAAAATTCAGCGGGAAAGCCCTAGCTGCGCTCCTTCTCTGTTCCGGAATGGCCGTTGCGATTCCAGGATGGGCTCAGCAGAACATGGTGAATGTGCCGGCTGGGACCTCCCTCCTGATCCGGATGAAGGATACAGTGGATTCGAGCAAGAACCCCGTCGGTTACCGCTTCACTGGCACCCTCGAGACCAACCTCCAAGTAGGAGGCGTCATTTTTGCCCCCGCAGGAACTACGGTGCACGGCCGACTATCTCAGTCGAAGGAGGCTGGGCGTGTGGGCGGGAGTTCGGAACTGCAATTGGAATTGACGGATATCATAATCGCCGGTTCGGCTTATCCAGTTCTCAGCAGCAACTACGAAGTGAAGGGCAGCAGCAGCGGCAAGAAAACAGCCAGGCGCGTCCTCGGTGGAGCAGGTTTGGGTGCGGGGATTGGCGCAATAGCAGGAAATGCCGGAAAAGGCGCCGCCATCGGCGCAGTGGTGGGAACGACAGCGGCGGTGGCAACGAAGGGCGCAAAGGTGACCGTTCCAAGCGAGACATTGCTTGAATTCCGCCTGCAGCAACCTGCCTCCTTGCCATCCCGCACGTGAACAAATACTCGATCATTTGGAGGTAGTTATCGTGAAAAACGCCGTCCAAAACCGCCAGTCCGAGGAATTGCTAATCGCCAGAGCACGCGGTGGTAGCTCGGAAGCCTTTACCGACTTGGTGTGCCTGCATTCGTCGC
>WNFL01336338.1_pt1 | contig 35033 bp, 43 predicted proteins | sample 5400361 | NCBI WGS metagenome assembly WNFL01 (sample SAMN13153351, study PRJNA577476) | soil metagenome | isolation source: 40 cm soil on Douglas fir-dominated hillslope | place: USA:California | collected 2013-09-17
ATGGACAAGAGGTTTGCTTCGTTATGTCGGGTGAGGAAGAGGTGGGTGTCATGATGGGCTGGGAGAAACCGATCAGTGCGTATTAGCCTTCGCTTCCTTTTTATTAAACTTTTTAATTTGATTTTTTATCAATGAACATTCCCCAGTGGAAGAAACTGTCAAGTTGCTATGCGGGAATAGCTCATCTGCAGACTTTCGTGTGCTCAACTGCGGCTTTGGGCTTGGAATAGTGAGTGAGTCGTCTGTCGTAAACCGTATGCCGCCAGGCTGATATACCTCGAAATTTCAGATCGACACTCTCTTTCAAGCCCATAGTCATGGGCCCCCAGCCGTCCATGTAATCATCGAACCACATCGAGATGTCCTGGCCCACATGCGACAAATGGGTTGGTACGACAAGGAGAATGTGCTTATTCTGGAGGGCAAGTGGCAAGACTTTGTTGAGAGTGATAAACTCCTCGGAATAGGTGGCTTTGATGCTATCTACACTGATACATTCAGCGAGAACTACAAGGGTGCGCTTTTAAAGCAGCGTGGTTGTCCAAGTCTGTGCTATCGTAAAACTGACCGGCGATATGTTACAGACTTGTATGCGTTTTTTGAACATGTTCCAGACCTCCTACGAGGTCCGAAATCGGTGTTCAGCTTCTTCAATGGCTTGGGGGCTACCAGTAAGTGATTTGCGTTCCTACCGCAGCAGGTTTCAACATCTGCGTTGTTTGCCACAGACGCGACGTTCTATGACGTATATACGAACCTTGCGGAGATTCACTTGCAGGAGATGGGCATGTCCGTGACCTGGACCGATGTGGATGTGCACTCCGCACAAAAGGACGGAGTATGGGGGAAGAGTCGAAAGTACTTTTCACTCCCATATTGTCGGGTACCCAAAGTCGTTATGGCTGCATAGCCTGAGTTGATATTGTCTCATTGTCTGACGAGTAAAGGATTATGATGATGAAGTCCATATTACTAGAATGGATCGAGTAGCGGGATGAGAAGCATAAGAAGGCAGTATAATGTACAACACGATACATAGGCATCCGAAGGGTGCTTGCAGACCGCGAACCAACCGTCCAGCCAGTGCTCAAAAACACGACAGGGGAAGGAAAGGGGGGACAATCAGTCGGCGGGCGATCAACAACAGTCCCCCCGTAATGCAGGGCCTATTGGTCCGAGTAATCGGATAGCACCCCGGCGTCGCCGTGTGGGTTGACCAGAGGCGCTGAGGAAGCTCATCCTGGAACTACTGCTAATCCGTCGCAGTCCTCTGTCGCCGTAAGATACACCAGAACCTTGCTTCTCGGGATCCAGTTGACCCGATTCGATGGAAAGAAGGATGGATCGGGCGGCGAGAAGGAAAGGGGCTTCAACGTTATCTCCACTGAGGGCGGAAGTTTCCATAAAATGTAGGTCTGCATGTGTGAGTGATTTTAGACAGTTATGAACGAGAGTGTTATTAGAGGCGCTGGTCGTACCATTCTCCGCAGCCCATCGGCTTGCCTCGGCCCATTCTACTTCCCGTTCGTCCTCACGATCGCTCTTGCACCCAACTAGGACTGTAACTAATTGTGGGCTTGCCAACGCTCGTGCATCTGCGAGCCATCGGGAAAGATTCGTGAAAGATTGCCGACTAGCAGGGGAGGGGGTTCAGTGGCAGGGCTTCCTCGAAAGGAAATCGGTCACACCTTGTGATGTCGTATACTAGCAAGGCACCAGCAGTACCTCTATAGTAGCTTCTTGTGACGGATCTAACGCTAACGTCAGGCGAAGGCTCAAAGATCCCGAAATTGCCGGAGCCAACCGTACCTAAAACGCTCTTGACCGGCTGTATCCCACAGCTGGTACAAATATGAGTTGATCAGATTAACCGACCAATGGGTACTGTATCACTGCTACAAACCTGCAGCTTGATTCGCTTCTCGCCTACTTTGACCGTCCGACTGGAGAATTCGACGCCGATGGTATGTTGAGAGTGTTCCTTGACTACACAAAATGAGTACTTTCATTTTTATCCGTTATTCACGCACAGGAGTTCTGTATAAAATGGTGTAGCAAGCAGGATTTGCCGGTGCCCGCTTCTCCTGAAAGAAGAATCGAAGAAACGAGTCGGTAAATGCAGTAGATGTGCAAGTACATCTCCCAACCAATTACGATGAATTTGAGAAGAAAGTCTGCAAATTGGATGCTAGATAAGCCGTCGTGTGCAGGAGGAGGGGGCTGTTTCAAGACGCTGACCATAAGCCTCGATCATTTCGGTGGCTTCATTGTCGTCGTCAGGCATTGTCAGTTATGAGGTCGCACTCTGCGGTGCGCACGACCAGCGGTTCAGTGCAAGGCGGGGTTCAAGAGGTGGAGTGCTGCCTCGGGTCGGTTGATCCCCTTCATAGCCGTCGTCGATACGGTTCTACGACCGCTTTCGCTGTTCACTATAGTATATTTACCAGCGGTCTTGAGGACGTGTGAATAGGATACTCATAGTGCGCTTTAGAACCCGCACATCGCAGCCGGTGATCAAAGTCGTGAGACACTCTTACTCTCGTCAGGCAGTAACGCAGTGATGGTATATGATACTCTATTATGCTCGTCACCAGGCGATCCCGCGATGACCCGGAGGGTCGACTGAAAATGAGACTCCCTTTCAACCGGACCGGGGTTCACTCATATATCGGTCCCTAGACATTCCAAACTGGTTAGAGGACTCCACCTCCCCATTCGCTCCATTTGGATCGTTGCAGTTCCCAGCTTTGTGCAGGGTCACACGAAGTAACGTGCGACGTCATAGCGTCATAGGAAGCCCCACCTTGTTTGGTCCCGCCGTCTACCTCCTTCAGATAGTTGCGTATCCTCTGCCCGCTATAGGTTCCGGACATGCATATTTTCCTGACGTTGGTTGATGTAGCCCAGACTCCCAGACTCATGCCACTCTTCTTCACCGCCACGAAGGAGGAACGGAACAGGCTGACTCGCTCTCCGCCTGGATCATTGAGACGGACAAGACCACTTGCTTCACGCACCTCACCGCGGTTTTCTCCCTCACGAAGGAAGGGTACCCTGATGCTGGATGTACTGCCGACAGCAGAGGATGATACTGCGGCGGGTCGCCCAGTGAATCCGCAGGACAACGCCTTTCGAGCGCAAACACCGCCTGCTCAAGATACCCATTTCTTGGGCGACGCAATGGACCCGGATAACCAACCAATACATACCCCCGTGCATTCACCTCTGGAGAGCGACAGTGGTCAAATTGGTGTATACCACCCTCACCTACGGGGGAAACCAGAAACAGAAGACATTATCATTCGCACGCACAGACAAGTGGCACTTGCGATAGAAGCAGAACTTTTGGCAGATCGCGCCACCGAGGCAGCACGGGCAGCCGTTCAAGAAGCTCGAAGGCTGTTAGTTGAGCTAGAACGGCAAATCGGCTCAGAGTAAGTGTGGTTCCAACTATCTCGGAGATAACACTAAGAGTATCGGCTTGGAAGAACCGAACGGGCCCTATCAAGAAAGCAGGAAGCTGAGCTACTCGTAAGGCACGCCCAAAATTTGGGGAGATACAGTTAATAGGGGTTGGAGTGGTGTGAGGCGAGATGATATGTAAAGCTTATGGGTTAACGTGTATTCAGTTATGCGGTGCTGCTTGCCTAAAACCAATATACCCCTTGAACACGTGGGACCTTGGGAAATAAAAAGAAATTAATCACTGGATACGTTATGTGGCGCATTACCACTCCGCACTCCGTTAGCGTGGGCGCGTGTAATCAATTTGCGATTTGGTATGGATCTACGTAAACGTATAGATGTGGTAGGTGGTCACCTGATCGGCAGAGCGGTCGGGCAGCTCATATTACCGTTTGAGGCGTCATACGCGTGCAAGAGATAGCGGGTGTGCACGGCACAGGGGCCAGGGGGGGGGTTAGGTGATGGGTGATGGGTGTTGGACTCTGAGGATTTGCTCGCACAATGACAATGGCAAGTAAGGCCAATGACGGACCCGCTAGCGATTTTGCAAAGCGGGTGACGCAAATTGTTTTTGGGGTATTACGTATTGAGAGATGGTACTTGCAAATTATGGGCTTCTCTAGTGGAAATAGGACGGAAGTGGCCTCTCAGAACGCATCGGTTTAGCGGCTTTGCGTGGCTTTGCGGTGGTGTGAAGGAGCGTATTTTATTTTAATCTGATTGAATATGGAATTTGTCATGCAGGGCAATTTGCCTTTTGCCATTTTGCCATACATGCTTACGACTATTTTCCTAAAAGCTTCAGTTAAAGCCAAATGCCAGGCGTCAGGTTGATTGTCTTCGTAAGGGACAGGAAGCACGACCTGAGATGAGGATGGACAGTAGGACTTGCCTCGAGGCGGCGGCGGAAACAACCGAAAGGAGGTGATGTACAGGGACACCAGCGTGGCACCTCTTCTTCGGAGCCTTTGAGATCGATATGTGGCGTCTTTGTTTCTTTTGTACGTATACCAGCGAGGCCCGATGGTGTATGGTGGACGCACGCGGGGGGGAAGAGGGGGAAGAGGGAGGGTTAAACGGATAACTGGCCATAGGGATAGGGTTAACTTGTAGCCCGTCATTCTTCTGAGATGTCCCACAGCACCTGGAAATTCCGTTAATTCGTCAATGTCCATCTGCCCTTTCCTGTGCCTCTATTCGAGCGCCACAATATCGAATATCGTTCAATTTCCGCTTATCAAGCTTCTTCCATGAACACACTCTTTCATCGTCATTCTGCCTGCACCATCAAATAGAATTTCGCCTCCCCTGCACCTTGCTGACCTGTCCTTTCTACTCCGCCGCCACTCTGCCACTCTGGGGGCACCCCCGGATCTCCTTAAAGCCTATCCCAACTGGTCGACCCGTCCCCCCTGCTTTCCCCACTGCTGATCGACACCTTCAAGCTCTCAGCCAGACCGTCCCAAATGGCAGCCAGCAGCCGTCGCTCGCGTCCAAATTTCCCTCACGCAATCCTCCTCGAGGATGACAATGAAATAGAGCAACAGCAAAATATCAAGCATGATGACATCCAGTCGTCGGGCCCTACTCCCCCCGCAGGCTATCCTACATCCTATTCCTCTCCATATGGCGGAACCTCGCAAAGCCCTCCTGGTGCTCATGGGTCTATCCCGAGGTCTCCCTCCGAACCAGAACTCATTTCATTCGTCCCTGGGGGCCCCAGTTCACCTTCAAATTCTTCGTCGGGGCCATTTGCCCAGTATACGGCCCATGATTCCGGTGGCGTTCCGACATCCTATACATACATGACCCCGGCAGGTGTTGTCCATGGTCAGGTAGGTTCTCGACCTCCCTGCGCCACAGCCCTTCTCTCTACCGCCTGCTTCCATCAACTAATATAAATATTAACGTGTAGGGTGTTCTCGTTCAGCCCCCAGTGAGCATTCAATGTCACCTGTGTGGCCTCAGCTTTACTCGCCAGCACGACCTTCGGCGCCATCACAAGTCCAAGCACGAGGACGACAAGTCAGATTGTCTGTGTGGCAAGTCTTTCAGTCGGAAAGATGCCCTATTGCGCCACCAGCGGGCTGACCCTCTCACGGGTTACTGTGGGTGCGAGGTGTACCAACTCAAGGCCTCGCTTGCCCGGAATCAGTAGGTACGCGTAGCTCCGGCTAGCTGCCCAGTCCTACCAATCGACTTGCTCCCATACGTGCTAGCAGATACATACTAGCATATCCCAGCTCATGACCCTCCCACGACTGGGCTATGTCTCCTGAGATTGCTTCAAATATTTTTCGTCTTCCCGAATACCGATCAGGGTTATTGGTGGACTTCGAGCCTATCAGGTCATGTCCTTCCCATTCAAGCACACCTCATTGTCGTCCTCGCGATTGTCAAACTCTTTAATTGTAATCTTCTGGTCTGGTCTTGCAGGTCCACATTTTCAGTCTTCTCATCGAAACGTCTTCCCATGTCATTCCCGTTGCATTTCATTCAGCCAGCATGTTCAATTGTTCATTACCCTGTATTGGGTCGTGAAGGTGTACCATTGACAGTAACTTGTGCTCCAGACTCTTTCTTCACTTGCGATTTCATTCGGGAGCACGTGAACCAAACATGTGCCGATGCCAATCGGATATAGTGAAATTAGTGCTTGGGACCGTTGTGCTTCTCATAGGTCGGGGATGTGTGTCCCTCCAGGGCCAAAACACAAGTTTAATCGCTCCTTTTGAGATAGACTTTCTCAGAAACAAGCATTCTAGTTTGGCCCTGCATTTNNGAGCCGCTGCATTGGGATCGTTCTCAAGCCCCTTTTCAGTACGGCTGTATTAAACCCTAGAGTGGATGATGCCCAGTATTAAACAAGGGCAGTGGGGTTACCTACTCACTACTTACGTTTCACCAAGATACACTGGGCCACCGGTTATTCCCAAGCCAAGCCTTTCCGCTCGCGGTCACGTTCGAGATCGCATTCAGCGAGGATGCGTTCGATGGTCGCAGCAAACTGTTCCAATGCCAGCATATCTTCCTCGTCGACGTCAACAGTGCCACCAGGAGGCAGCCAATACGGTCTCGATTTCCAGACTGAACGGGCGCCCTGTGCATGTGTGGTTCGGCCGTGAAGGAGCGCCTGTTCCAACGCCTGTTCTCGCTCAACACCTCGCAAGTTGTCGATACTTCGTAGAATGGTGGCAAGTCTCGGCTTGGATACGAGGAGCTCCCTTAGGCTTGGTGCTTGAGCTGTGCGAACGGCAATATGATCGAAATTAGTTGCAATTGTGGGATCGGCGGTACACCAGCACGCTGCAGAGGATGATTGAATTAGAGAACCATGACATACCAATTGCGGTGTATTGGTACAGCTGCAGCGGTTCTGGGCTTGTGTCCAAAGGATCAAGAATCGCCGGTGGCTCGGGGACTGTGGGCCATTTCAAAGAAGTAAGGGATCTGAGATTTTTGGGTGGCGTTATATCATATCCTCTTGCGGTCTCGTGAACTGTGAGAATCGAATGACGACCGTCAGATATATGTCGAACGCCACTGCTGTATTGGAGGATATGCACCCGTCCTTGTCCATATTTGGTCCTTGTCGAGATCAATGTCGCGTCGGAGATTCCTCGCCGTGACTTGACCTTGACCAAGGTGAAGCGCGCCACACCGATGACGGGCTAAAAACATTGCTGTCAAAAGTGTTGACAACCTCTGATTGAAAACACAAACTTCTATGTTCGTTGTAACAGGGGACGGAACAGCTGAGGGAATCTCAGTTGAAGGTGCTTGCGGTGCAGGTGCAGTGGCTTTAGCCTTACTATTGAAAGGAACATGTTGGGCACGTGTACTTTGCTTCTTCTGTCGTACAGACTCCACAAGACCGTTTCTCGGCGCGTGGGGGCATATTCCGTCGCAATGACCCGGCAAAGAAAAGTTCCAAGGTGATACTCACGCCTTTGTCGCAAAGAAAGGGTAAGCTTTGAGAGCCTTCGGATCGATCCAGATTTCATCCGATCCCCGTTCTTTTCAATCAACGCCACTAGTGTTCAGGGTGCCCCATTCCAGACAGCCGGTTCATTCGTCCTGTCAGCTGGTCCATGGCCCACGAGGACCCAAAATGGTCAGTAACCCGCAAGTGAGTTATTTGACGAGGTGAGACCAAGAGGAAACTGGAGACAGTATTGCAAACAAGCCTAAAGGAATCTATACACGGCGGGTGAGAAATGGTGGGGCTGCACGACATCAAAACAAAATGAAATGTACAATAAACACGGAGAGTGGCAATAATCAAGCCTACTGATATGAATTTTTCCGCTAGAACGGACCGAGTCGCACAGTTCCCTAGTCCTCAGCGAAGTCGCGGGTCACAGGCGTCTTCCCCTTCCCCTTAGCGCCACTGCGAGGTACACCACGTCTCCCACTGGGTGTACGTCCATTTCCTGCAGCAGGAGAACCTTTCCGCGCATTGACAGGCGAGTCGACGGCATTGGCTTTCCCGACTTTCCTCGTTGAGCTCCTCGTAGCTACTCCAGCCCTCGTCCTTGCTTTGTTGTCCACCTCACTAGCAATTTGGCCTTGCATTACTATATCCGATCCATCCTTGTTGCTTTCTGGGGTGGCCCCTTCTTCGTACTTGCGTTTGCGCTGCGAGTTGCGCGTGCTGCGGCGTAGGGGAAGGGGTCCGGGTGGGAGGGGTTCAGATTTGGCCATAGGTGTCTTGTCGGCGTCTTCTTCCTCGACCATAGTCCAAGGAGAACCATTCTGGACGTCCGACGCCTCAGCCTCGTGGGGCATGGTACGCCCGAATGCGCTGGATCCACCAACCTTGGGATCCGTAAAGTCGACAGGACTATCGATTTCCAAGTTACCAAGTTGATTGCTGACACTGTAGTCGCCAGCGAGATGTTCGAATCCCTGAGAGGCTTGAGGAGAATCGACGCCTCCAAAGTATTGCTGGAGCATGCCCTGGCTACCCTGGCTAAATTGCGGGAATAGCCAAGGGTCGTCAAGCGCCTCTTCCATTGAAATACGTTTCACAGGATTGAACTCCAATAGGCTTGCAACGAACGCTTTTGCTTGGTACCCGGCACCAGCATGATCCAAGATGTCCCACATAGGGCACCGCCGTTTTACGCGCTCGGTAAGGGGTTGTTCTTGGTCTTCGTCGGGGAAGGGTGAGCTGACAGTCATCCTGGAAGTGGTGTCAGCGCATAATGAGTCTAGTTTAAGATGGACTCACATGGCGAAGACGATAACGCCAATGCTCCAGCTGTCGACCTTTGAATCGTACCCTGACTGGTTCCTCTGGAGGACGACCTCAGGGGCCAAATAATTGGGCGTCCCGCACATTGTCTGCAGAGTGTTGGCACCGGATGCCGAACGGTATTGACAAATGGACGCTTGCCTTTAGGATGGTGTTATTCGTGACACATTTCGCGAGCCCGAAGTCGGCTACCTTCACCACCGGAGGCGTATCCGTGGTCAACAAAATGTTCTACCAAGAGTTATTGTATGAGCACTTTAAACTTTGGGCAGCAATGAGGAACCGACCTCAGGCTTAAGGTCACGGTGTGTGATTCCTTTGCGATGAATATACTAATGGAGCCTGAGTGTGACAACAAGGATGCTTGCTCGGGGAACTTACTGCCATCGCCCCACACATTTGCGTCGTCAGAGAAGCTGCCAAATGTTCATCTGACAAGGACGTGATGAGGCAGCGACCGCGAGCTTGGATAGACGAAACATACGTATTCTGCCGTTTCTGTTGATATAATCGAACAAGTCTCCTCCAGTAACGTACTCCATCACCAGGTCTTCGGGGGGATTTAGCAATTGAACCCTGCGTAAGGTTCAAGGGTGACACACTTATCGTTCTTTCTTGGCCATCGTGTATAACCTCATGCAGTTGGACGATGTTGGGCTAACATGGCAAATAAGTCAGCATGAGGCTAACCAGGACGAGCCGACATACATGTCGGAGTTCTCGAAGGATGTCCGTCTCCCTCTCAATCATTTTATTGCTCGTATCAAGCTTGGTCTTGATCACCTTGATTGCGAAGAAGTTCCCCGTCGCCCGTTGGAGGCCCTTGTACACGGTTGCGAACGTCCCGTGTCCAAGTCTGGTAAAGGCGTCAGTGCCGAACATTCCACGAAGAGATCGAAGCGTACTCCATAGCCATATCATACTTTGCCTCGACAACGGTTTTCGCACCACGCTGCAGAAAAATGAGCCCTTTAGAATGGCCCTCAAGGGGCCACACACCTTGGGAACGAGCCGAAATGTGAATTCTGTGTCAACGAAATGAGAAATAGACCGCGCAATAGCCACCACTACTTACGGAAACTAGGCAGGCTCGGGTCTTGCTCTTTTGTTGGCGCCCCAAAAGCAAGGTCGTCGCCTGAGTTGATGACATAAGTATGCTGTACTGGGATTCTATATCCTCGTATCTTATGAATATGGTGAGTACACGCGAAGAAAACAATGGGAAAGACGAACAAAAGTGCCGTTGCGGCTTTGGTCGACGATGGTAACTGAGGAAGCCTTGGCCTTCTCGGGAAAGTACTTGATCATTGCGTGTACACCACCTATTAGTTGTTAGTGTTCGAGGGCAAGTTGAATTTCAACGACGCGTGAATCGACGCGTTCTGAGCTTCTTACTGATATGGCTTCCCTTGAGCTGAATGTCACATTTTACGCCTCGACCTATGATGTATGTGTGCTTCCCGTGCTCGAGTCGGAATAACGGGGCGTCTTGGCTGCGCGGGTCGAGGAATCCCCAATATTTTGTTGAGTCGACATCTGAGTCCTGCGAGCCGCCCTGCGTCTGAGGTTGTGTTTGGGACTGAGGCTGTGTCTCCTGCGTCGCGTCGAACCCGTCCTCGGCGTCGTTGAACATAGTGTGTGTCTTTCCAATGGCTGTTCAGTGGCAAGGAACGACTGCTTTGTCAGTCAGTCCTTTATTCCCCATTCATCCCCAGCTTTCCTTTGGCGCTGGGTCTTTGAATGTCGTCCTCATCTTCGTCTGCAAGAATTCAGCTTGAATGTACGAAGTCTCTCGATTCATGTCCGCCGCTCACGGAACAGCCGGGTTCCTACCAAGGCAAAGCAACCTCCAAAGACATTATTGATGTTATTTTACTACTGTGTCCAGGTGAAAACCACCCCTCTTCATGGGTTTTCGGTGCCGGTTCACGCTTCGAGTCAGTTCCGATGATCTTTGCTCCTGCACCGTGGGCTATAGCGCACACATACGGAACATCTTGAAAGAACAATCGCCAATCTAGCTATACCTGGCCACATCGTCTAGATTTGACAATTTGGATGGGCCATTCTATAGTTCCATCGGCCATCGCCCCCACGGTTCACTCTCCTCACTCATTACGTCTATATTTTAATGTTGTATAGATGAGTGGTTTGCTCCTTTCTTCAGTGCTCGGTCAAACATGCCCACCCCTATGCCAAGTTCTTCCTGCGCTTGTCCACCAGCAGAAAATACAGTCTCTCATTGGATACAGAGACTTACCTGTTAATGTCCTCATGATATGAGACGGTATGCACCCACAAGACATCGCCGCTTGGACCAGAAGGACCCCTAACAGCCACTTTGTAGCTATCAAAACGGCACTGAGGCAACGGTGGGCTATAGAATCCACATTATGGCCTTTATTATTTTTATTCCTCATTTATTGTTTTCACTTCTCTAGCTGCCGGCATCACTTTTCACCGAAATCAATCTCGCAATGAGGTATGCACATGAATGAAACCACATGTGTGCGGTATCAAGTACCTATCTTGACACAATAGTATGGTACACGTCGCTTGGTCCAATTGTTGGCGTATTCATGATGTCGCCAACGGCACAAGAAAGTGGAGGAAGGTCGCTCAATCGTCGTGTCACTGCGGCTCCCATCTCCGGTCCCCTGGAATTCAGCGCCGTTTGTATATCGCCCACCATGAGCTTCGCGCCTGGTTTCACCTTTGTGGCCTCTTGCTGTTACTGCCCTTGCGACCTGCAGCTCATTCCGCAATGTCACCAGGTTGAAGCTGACACGGGCCCTTAGCTGGAATGGGCGCTCGTATTTTGGACACTGGTGCATTCTCCACCTCCCCGTCTAGTAGCCCAACGTCTACTGCGGGAGTGAGATATTAACTTTGAACTCCCAGGCTTGCCACCTTTCCCATCTGTCCCTGCAAGTCCTCCGTCTCACAGCCCATTCGGGGATCGACCATCAACTATCACTATGCCAACAGTGGCATCGCCTTTTTACCCCGCGGGCATCGACCACACTCGGCATTATTCGCAGGGGCAGTGCGGGCGCGCTCAATGTCTAACTATTGGTTTCAAGTAAGGCTCCGTTTGCTTGGCTGTGCAACATTCCCTTCGCCTGCTCTTCTGCTCCGAATGACGACGGCCTTACCATTCTTTTCAACTTAATGAGTCGATGAATGGTCACCATTGCGACTCGTTCTATAGTTAATTTCTTAGGTCTCCAGCGGCAGCACCACCGACTACGAGGGCAAAAATGTTGTGATTCTGTCCTATACACGTATCCTACAGACCCTTGCAGCTCTACCGAGGCTTCCTGGGTGTACAGGCGATTTCATTTCTGGTCGATATTGGGACAGTTCAGTCAAGGCACCACTCCTTCCGTGGACACTCTCCTGTAAGCTACTGCCAAATCGGATACCCGTACAGCCTAGCACTCCTGTTTTTGGCGAGTAAACCTTCCCTTTCACAATTCACCCAATCGTTACCGATCGCGTCACTACAGGACTACATGGACTACTCCTATGATTCATACCGTGCACATTCAATACTAGCCGGATCGCCAGGGCTAAGAGCCAAGTCACTGCCCATCATGATACCACTGTTGCCTGAACTAGATCGGACCCGATGGTCACAACTGAGTACGTGAACGTTGGGCGGTGTCGGGCTTAGCTCGGTGTTCTGCCACACTTCGGAGTGAGCCTTGGAACCCACCCAAGATCTCTTCAACATACCGTGATGGGACAAGATTGCAATTAATTAAGCTGAACCGCGGTAGGGACGGAACACAACGGCCATTGCCAGGCAGAAGGTTGCTACTTCGAGCAGCAGGCAAAGCTGTAAGCACGACAGGGTTGGTTGCTTGTTTCTAATCCTCGAATCTGACAGGGCCAAACGCGATCGGATCGAGAAGGGAGAGGCGGCCTTGCCACAGTATCCAGTCCACAGCACACTCCACTCGTTGAAGAAACAGTAGACGACAGAGGAAATCTCCAAAGCACCAGAAGGCAAGGACAAAGGAAAAGATCTCACAACTACGCCAATGTTGCCTTGGAAGATGTCAGATGTATGCCTAATTGCGTTCAACTGCGTGTCATAAACGCTCGATAGGGCGTGTTCCTCGTTTAGGACGGCAATCAGACCAACGAATCCGTAGAAGAACAAGCATAGAATTGGATAGTGAGTATGTCCCGTGGAATGTGTTTGCACTTCTTGACTATTTGTCCTCCAGTTGGGGATATTACTAGCACGCTCATTGGTCGCGATGCACTGGTCATGGTTCACTGATCATGATAAAGTATGATAGCCACCCGGACAAAAATACAAACCGGCATACAACACAATAGTTAGGCGCGGGGACACCGCATAATGCGAGAAGGCGCGGGGGTGCACATGGCTACATGATCCCGAGGTTGGCGATGTGGACTTGAGCCACGATACAGCGCAAGATGGAAAGCCTCTATTGAAGGTGTGGGTCTGGGAGAGTGGGTATTAGTTGTGGGACAGCTGTGAGATGGCAGCGCATGGTGGCCCCGGGATGATCAGGTACACTATCCTCGACGTAATACGCAAGAGTTATCCACGATTGATTATGACAATATGTCGTGCACCCTCTGTGCTCATCTGCCCTCATCTGCACTAGTCACCCTTCGTCAATTTCAATCATCCCGCGCTATCCCTGGTTCATCACCACGTCAATCCATGTCCATTGAGATCCACATTACTTGCAGTCCTCCTTTCAGTCCTTCTGCCGTCCGGCTCCCAACCTCACAATCCCGAATAAACAGCTCGTCCTCCTTCGTCCCCCTTCGTTCCGCATTATGCTGCATCACCCCGCATCGTCCCGCGTCATTCTACCTCGTCATCCCACGGGGTCATCCCGCATGCCACATTTTTTTATAGCCTTCCACATCCTTGGCCTATCATATAAGGACAAGGACACTCAGAGTACAATCTGTATAGTATTGAAAGCGAGTGCTTTCCATCTACCCTCAATGTCAGTCTGTCCATGGAGATCACGTCACCGGCGATACTGAAGCGGCACCCGGTCACATCTAATACAAGAGACAAGAGTTGGGAGAGTAAACAGGATCTGTTGCAATTGTGTAGTGAAACATGCCATTGGATGCGGTGCATGAAAGCCAAACACCGCAGGCACTGACTCTTTTGATTCTCGTTCCCGCGCGCTTGGTTCGCACCCTTTCCTCTGCACTCGTTTCCTGGTTTATACGAGTTTTAAAGTCCTAAGCGTAGGACACTTCTTTCTCTTTCCTTCTGGTTTTGTACACTCCCAGGAAATGGTCTGGTACAATCTGACTGGTCAGCCCACGCCCCACCAATTTCTACCTTCGTTAACCTCGCGCACGTCTTTTAATAGTCGATGATATCAGTCCCATGATATCGTATGACGGCAATTGGGGATCTTTGACGATGAGGAACCCCGGCGAAGAGGCTCCCGCCATTCAAACCTTTCATGACAATACTCTACATGTTCTGTCCTCAGTGCGAACACACAATCGTCTTCTCCTTGCTTAACTGACGGTTTGGGGTCCCAGTCGCCCCGACTCGAGCCGGTACGAAGTCCGCCTCGACGGCCATGTTGGGGAGAAAGGTGAACTCGGTACAGAGTCCAACGAATCGGCGCTCCTTTACGGAGTCAGTGGTCTGACTCCTGGTTTGCTTCACACTCTACAAATTACCAATGACCCGCTGGATCCACAAAGATCGTGGTTGCGCATCGACAGGTTTGTAGTCGAGTCGGGGACCGATGGAAATGACAATATCGAGACGGACACCATTGAGGACTCTGACTCCAGAATTAATTATACCCTCAAGAAGGGCAGGTGGTTGGACGAGACTGGAGATCAGAGTGCGTATCATAACGGGACATTTCAGTGAGCCTCCTCAGAAGCCAGAAACAATGTCAGACTACTTAAGCAAATTGAAGTGTGACCAACTCGAACGGCGCGTCCTTGGGGTTCACGACTCAAGGTGGGCCATTGATGATCGTTTTTGTCCTGTATGTCTTACCTTCATCTTCAGGGGACAGTGTCGAGATTTATGGAAGTCAGAATAGTAACTTCTCAAGGTAAAGGTGCATCAATGGGCCTGCCAGCACAGTCTGATACCCTCATTAGCTTTGCTGTAACCGTTGACGGGAACCAAAGAAATTTTACACCGAACGTACACGACTTCCAATCACCGGTCTTGCTTGTACGTGCCTGCCCCACATCCAATGCTTGAAGGTGCTTATTACTTTTAGTTTCAAACGGAATTCCTCCAAATCAGCACTCAGCACACTATACAGGTCGACATATTGGAAAACAAGCCTTTCGAGTTCGACTTCGTGCGCGTTATGAAGTATCGGGAAAGCTCACAGTACGATCTTCTCCCAGAAACAATTGCTAGCCAGCTGACCACACCAAGATCCACCGAAGGCGGGGGTGCTTCACTGAACGACCCAAGCGTCCAAACAGCACTCACATCAAGTTCATCATTCGACGCGAGATTATCCGGACCTGCGATTGCGGGTATCGTTTTTGGGTGTTTAGCGATGCTAGTGCTTGTCATTTTGGCTCTCCTCTTGTGGCGCCGCAAAAAGCGTCGGCGACTGTCACCCTCTGCTGCTTTTATGGCAAGTTTGAACATGAATCCGCCACAAAAGAACACGCCTATCTACGAGGAGTTCTCTAGCGTGCATCGTTCTCCGTCAAATGGAACAGGAGAGCAGAGCACCAAGCGCGACATGGACCTTCTAGATGGCCAACCAGAGCCTGCGAGCGGCGAGACGAGCAAATATGAACCATACCTCTTAATGTACAAGACTGGTGCTGTTCGTTCAACGTATGAGGCCACACTTCGGCCCGAAGATAGTGCCTCATTCCACGTACAGTCCCCTCCGGCTTCGGAAGTTGGTTCTCAGACCCAAGGCGACCATGTCACCCGCTTCACCCCCACTGTTTCGCTACCCCCTCTGTCGGGACGGTAGCCAGCTTGGGTCATGGCCACAGATTATCGTCGTTATGCTATTATATAGGGAAATTGCACCAATTTTTTATACTTTATCTAATATAGGAATGTCGTTCTGCCAGTTGGGCGTCTCTAGAAACATATGGCTTGTTAACATGGTGCATTGCAGCAGAACATGACAACCGGGTAACCACGCATGAGGATATATCATGGCATTCAATGATGACCGAAGATACCCGCCTGCAGGGAGAATGTCTCCAACTGACAGGGCGCCTCTAATAGATGGAACACGTCTTATTCCCAGACATATTTCCAACCCCACATATTTCACGCTATAGACCCCAGCTTCCCCGCTCCGCCATCCTAACGTCCATATCTTCACCAAGAAATGGCAAAGTGGACGTTCGAAGATATTCCCGATCAAACGGGACGCGTTGTACTCGTCACTGGAGGCAATACAGGCATAGGTTATATTACCTGTCAGGCAAGCACATTCCAAATGGGCCCTATGAAGCATTCTCAGACGATGCTGTTAGGAACTACTTGCAAAAGGTGCCAAAGTTTATCTCGCGGGACGCCAGTCGCAGAAGTCTGAGGACGCCATCGAAAGGCTGAAGAAAGAGACTGGAAAGGACAACGTGCACCTGCTACCTGTTGACCTTTCCGAATTGAAGAGCGTTCGTACCGCGGCAGAAACATTTCTCAGGTTCACACAAAACACCTTGTGCCCAGAGCAACGACGCTGACACAATTGCCAACAGCAAGGAAAAACGCCTCGACATTCTCATCAACAATGCGTCAGTTTTTGTTGTCTTCACCTCTAGTATATTCTCATCCATTTGCTTAGGGGCGTTATGGCCGTTCCCGTTGACCAGCTCACGAAGGATGGTGAGGAGATCATGATCAGGACCACTTGGCTTCTTTCTGATTCTGATGAGTGTTGGTCAGGCTACGACATGCACTTCGGCGTCAATGTTTTGGCTCATCATCATTTGACCGTGTTGCTCCTTCCGGCCTTGATCGCTGCAGATACGCCAGCACGGGTAGTCAACGTATCTTCCTATGGGCATCAATTTGCCCCGGCTGAAGGAATTTCCTTTGAGACACTTAAATCGCCTAAGAAACCAGCATGGTTTCCACTCTTTTCTCTCACCGAGCGTTACAGGTACTACGGAGAGGTGATTTTGGTTATTTGCTTGCCCTACTTCGACCTCACCTTCTTTGCAGAGCAAACTTGTGAGTTTACTTGCAAGAGGTCATTTGCCCGATCACCAACACCTCTCAAGGGCAATATTCTGTTCTCAAATGAACTTAATAGACGCCACTCTGGTAAAATATGCTCGATCGCTGTCCATCCAGGGTGGGTCAATTCCAATCTCGCCAGACATCATGGCGCAATCATCAAATGGGTGAACGTATGTGCTATTCCATGCATTTACTGGCTATTTGTGACCTGTTCTCTACCAAGAAAATGGCAGGTGTCACGGTTGAGAACGGCGCCATCAACGGTTTGTATGCAGCCACCTCGCCAGAAGCGCTGACGCTCGGTGGGAAGGTATGTTACTCTCAGCCGTCGGATCCCATGGTGAATCTCGTATTTCTAGTACTTGGTCCCATACACGCAAGTCGCAGACCCCACTCCTCAAGCCCGCAACGCAGAACTTGCCAAGAAATTGTGGGACTGGTGTGAGAACGAGCTTAAGGGCCACTGAATTGTCTCTTCATTCCTGTGCGCGTCCGATAATGGTTACCTATCAAGGTGCTTGGGTATTATGAACGAAGAGTGTCTCTGGCGGCGTCTAAATTGTGCGAATAAAGGGTTCACAAATAAACGGTATACAAAATGACATCAGTACATTTAGAGATGCGGAATTGTCTGCTCATCATCCACCACACCAAAAAATGACAGCTGTGGTGATAAATCGTGGGGAGAGGTCCAAGGTATCGGGCAATAACTTAATTTAATTCAACCATTACAACCTAGGCTGTGTCATTGTTAGACTTATGGTATAATACTTTGTCGGTTTGTCACCCAACCGGTTTTATTAGTCAAATCCTCCAGGGCTGTGGGACCGCTTCAGAGTATGGATCGGTAATGTAGCCCTGAAACAAAGGGGGATGCATCGGAAGAGGGACTTGCATAGCATCACGGTTCCTATTGGATGGGATGGCTGTTTCACTTAATGAAGCAGGTGGTGAAAGCGAACTTGCAGTCCCCTGGCGAGGTCGTTTAGACTCGACCGTCTCTTCGTGTGAACGAGTCCGTTTACGAGTCAAAGTGGGTATCTCGGAGTGAACCTCGGCGCCGAAGGATCGCCCAGATGTCTGCGATCCATACAAGGTGGTACTGGCTCGAGAGTGTGATGGGTACGGGGGTATCAAATTGGATTGTGGTGAACCATGGGCCTCAAGGTTCTGGGAGTCTGGTGAGCTGGAGGATGGTATGTGACCTGGTGGGGTGCTCGGGAACGCACGCCGGGACTGTCCCGTAGTGTAGCTGAAGGATCCATGGTGTACCCGGGAAGCGGGGTTTCCAACGTGCAAACTGGCCACCTGAGACGGAGGAGTGGTTGTTCCAGCGGTTTGGGGGGTGTCGTGTGAATGCATTAGCTGAGCAGCCGAACCATAATGAGTAGATGCTAGACGTGTGGGCGGTGGTACATGTGAGTTGTAAAGGCCTCGGGTGGAGGATGCTGAGGCGGTCTGCCCAGAAGGTGGGATGAACCGTCGGACATGCGGAGACGTCGAAGCAGTGGGTGGATGTGGAATGGAGGTAACATCGCGCCCCTGTTGAATATCTTTGGGAAACCATGATTGTGTAGCGAAACTCGAGGCGGCCATCGCACCTGGTGGTTCGCTACTGAAGGGGAAAGTAAAGTCCGGAATGGTGGTGGTAGGGTATACGTTGTATTGTGAAGGGACGTGCGTGTAGTCCGAAAGCTGCGGATGCCCCTGAGGGCGCTGGGATTGGCCTGTGTGCGCGCGGCTAGAAAAGCCGCTGGACAGGGAATATTGATATGGATTAACAACCAGGACGGAGCCCGAGCTTCTTGGTATCCCCTCGGCGTAGGGTGAATGTAGTGTGACTGCACCATAGTCGCATATGGATGTTCCAAAGCCAGTAACACCAAGGGAGTGGTTGTCGCTGAGAGCACTTCCCGCGCTGAGTCTTACTGCGTGGGAAGCAGAGTAGCCAGGCTGACTCATGAGCGGTAGTGGAGCGGAGGTCGCCAATTCCGCTTGAGACTGCGGTTGTAATGTGTTGGCAAGTTTCTTCTGCTTTTGGCGTTGGTTCTGGAACCAGATCTAAAATTTATCAGCACCACTTCATGTTTTGTACTGGATAGCGGAGTACGAACTTGCACCTTCCTTGCAGACAAGCCAATAGCTCGTCCAATCTCTTCTCGCTCACCCGTCGTAGGAAATTGAGTCTGCATGAGTGGGTTAGTCTCGAGTAATAATAACCCCACAAGCATGGCGCACCCGTGCCAAAAGAGCGAAGAGAGCTGCTGCCTGAGGCGCGGTAGTAAGTGTGCGTGTTCTTTTCTTTTTCTTCAACTTGGTGCTGACTTGCGTGTGTGACGGCGAGGCTTCATTTTCACTGTCCGAATGCTCCGCTCCTGGCTGTCGACTTGAATCGGTAACAGTAGACGGGCTACCGGCAGGCGTCGTATTGATTGCTGCTCCATGTAACGACTGGGATTGAAAATGCTTGTCGGTCATGCCCGAGGACCCAACGGGGTCTTTCTCAGAGGCGCTCGCAGCAAGCGAGATTGGACCAAGAGGAGCTATTGGCAAGTCGGAGGGGATAGGGGATAATAAAACCATGGTCACGCTTGTAGAAAGACCTGGAGCTGATGGTATATGAACATGACGATGCGGAAATGGCTGGAGTGGGCGGTGGCTCTGGCCTTCAGGCTCTTCGAGAGTATTGAAGGACATGTCCCAAGGATGGGTAGAAGAGCCAGCTAGCAAGGTATAGATTATGGCCAGATGTCGGCCGAAAAGAGAGTGCGACGCAATCTTGGAGTAAGGACCGCTCGGCTTTGTAGATGTGGAATAGGCGGGGTATGTGCTGTTCTGCTCTTAATAATAAAGGAGGGGTAGGGGCATCGAAGGAATGAGTCAGACCGCAAGGGTGCGAAGTGTTTGTCAGGCGGATGGGACTGCTCTGTGCGCAGCGATCGCAGCGATCCTCCTTGTGTCTACTGGAAACATCACCGAGGGTGTCCTTGCATTGATAGTAATCCCGCATGCCGCATGGATCAACAACAAAGGTGAACAGTATTGAGTAATTGGTCAACCGAAGGACCTCAAAACAAACTCTTTGAGCACGCTCGCGTGTCTATAAAGAAAGGATGCATTGCTGCGGAGATCGGTGTACGCGATGCACTACGACGTCAAAAATATCTCGAGCCGCTGAGCCGCCGAAGAGCACTGCAGTACTGAGCAGCGGACTAGAAGGACGGGTTGTCCAGGGCCGCATGTGAGAATCAACAAGAGACGAAATCGATGGTACCTACTGTACAAGGTCTCTACTTCCTTCTCTGCTTCCGCTGGAGTCAGTCCAGCTACCCAGCTACCGTAACCGCGCCACCACAGCGGAACGGAATCGTCATTGATACCCGAAACAGCACCAAGCAGCCGAACACGCAATTAGAAGTCCTTAAACGGAGCCTTCCGGACATTCCATCGACCCCGAGCGGCGATTACCCAAATAACGCTCAGGCTTCCGACGTTTGAATGAGCATTAGAGCATTATAACGTTGGAGAACAGCAACGGGCCGCAACCGTTGCAACTTCCATCGGTTGAAAACATGTTTGTTCAGTACATGCCACTTTGGCACCTGCAATTTGGCATCTGAGGGCAACACCCCATACTATACTGCATACTGCGGGAGCATCTTTAGCATATGGATATACCCCGGAGACGGTCTAAATTCGACGCTAGTAATCTATCGGCATACGGACTAAAGGTTGTCGTCTGCGGGAGGCGCTGCTCTGTCGCGCAGCCTTCACCGGTGTGGTTACACAAAATCCGGTGTCTTCGGCACATCGTGTTACGGAGCCTTATGCATCAAAGTACATTCGCCGCGCGTTTTCCCTGCACAACTCTAAAACATGACCCGCGTCGAAGACAACGACATCCTTCTCATCTCGAGAAGAGTTTGACACCTCGGCGATGAACTCTGCAACCCAGGGAAGCATCCCTGAATGGCAGAAGGCGAGTCTGGGTGATGACGATTTTTTTGGCAGGTCGAGAGACCCGTAAAGGTTTGTCGGGACCATATAGGGGGCATCGCTCTGAAGGGGACCACATGAACTATTGATTGGTTGACGGAATTATTTCGTACGGACCTCCAACAAGATTCTCGGCCTCGATTGAGATGCAAGGGCACGGATGACATCTGAAGTATTCTGGTTGGTCTTGTAAGTTATCACCCCTGGCAAAATTTGAGTGTGGCAGCGAAAGGAGCAAGCTGAGGATGATAACCAGTGATGCCAATGTAAAGGTTCTGGAAATAGTCGAGTAATCGCTCGGCAAGCGCGGGCGTGTCGGTGAAGCAATGAATGTGGACCTACTGGAGAATAAGCGAAATAGCCTCACTCACCTGCCACGCGCTTACCTTGTGCTCCTGTGGCACCTCCTCCTTTAGGATCCGCTCAACGTCGTCATCCGCTTCGCGAGTGTGGATAGTCAGAGGCCTGCCCAGTCGCACGGCGTGCTTGAGTTGTCTTCGAAATACCTCTTGCTGTACGTCTACCGGGGAATTCATGTAGTGGTAATCCAAACCTATTTCTCCCCATCCTACGCATCGGGGGTGCTTCATTGCTTCCAGTATTTGAGCCTCGACCTGCACCGGAGTTCGTTTGCCTAATTTCCTGACCGCCTATGTTTGAAAACTTACCTCATCAGTGTACGACTTAGCGTTGTGTCTAGATGAGCGTCAGCATGTCTCTTTATGTGGCCTTGAACTTGCTCACGGATGCACTCCCATGACAAACCAATACTCCAGGTCTCCCCACACTTCTTTCCTCTTCTCTGGATCTATGGCAGAGTCTGCGATCTCTCTCCAAATAGGCAAAACTGGAGCATCGCACCAAACGTCGATGATAGCTTCAACTAGGTGGCGATCGTGATCTTTTGCTTCCAGACCAGATCCATCTCCGGATGGATCAGATGCCGTGGAGCGTTTGCCACCAAGAAACGCCCTAGCAAAGTCGTAGACGTTGGTGTATTTTCCACCAGGATACTTCTGACGGTACATAATAAAGGTAGAGATCAGGTGTGTATGAGAGTCGATGATCGTTGCTAGTGATTATCAGACGGTGTAAAATTAAGCGTCATTGAGGCTGAGCGCACCATTGGGGTGCGTGGAGAATGCAGGATGAGGCGGGAGGTCGAACGTGGATTCATCAATGTGAATCTTTGCTTTCTTTCCCATTTTCTTGTATGACGACTGCGGGCGCTGGGTGCAAAATGCACGACTTTGCGTAATGGCGGCAGCAGCAGTTGTGGTCAACCCGCGGAAGGCCGTTCGAAAGGGAAATGAAAAGAAGTCCAACATGCCAATTTTGAAAGAACAGACCCTACTAAAGAAGCCACGAGTTGGGTAAGGCGATGGCGGAGTTTGATGAGTTTGGTATACGCACAACCCTGGTTTCGACCAAATCACCAGCGAATCTCGAAGACGGCAAGCAGATGCTTCTCGCTGTCTCTCGAGCAATTCCAAGCGTGAATGCAAAATGCAGAGGCCGGCGCTTGTTCCCTCACTTCACTTTGAATTCAACTCCCGCCTACCACACCTGCAGCGTCAGCGACGACAACGGGGATCGCATATGTTCCCTTATTTCACCCTATTTTTAACACGCGGTCTTGACTTCGTCCGAGCACAAGAGGTGAGACACCTGGCCTCACTTGCGCGGGAAAGTCAGCTGAGCATTACTTGCCTTTCGTCCACAGACTAGAGCTAATTGCAGCTCGGACTTTGAATGGGTATGCCCTAATACGCAGAGGCCTTTGGGTCCGCTCAATGTCACTCGCAGGCTACCAACAGCAGGCAGCAATCGCCGTGCCAAACAGCAGCCTTTCTCGGAGGTGCATGCTTAAATTCAACATGTAGGGAAGCCACCCAAATATCCCACTAGCTTGCTAAATTGTCGTGAAGACAGCGTTCCAGCGATTACTGCTAGTCAGATCTATCTGGAACCCAACGGACCGCAGGCAAATGATTGCGAATGGTGCGCATAAATGTCGCCAAGATTTACTCACCTCCTTAACTCCATCTCAGCAATACTGTATTTTATTCCTTGATTTCCGCCTGCGGTACGGGCATTGCCAACCAGGTGAATATATCTGACACCCTCATCAGCTCAATGCCAAGGCGCGACACCCATTTCCTTCAACCAATGGAAAACCAATTGCAACGAATCGGCAATGGCTTATAATAAGTTCGTTGCCATCGTCCTGCTGTCGTCCCGTTTGCTCAGAGGGTGCCAGATTTCCCATAGCGATACCTAACGACACATACATTCCAAGCTGGGCTTATCTCAGTCTTACGGGGGACAACTCCTGGGATTATTTCGCCTCCGCGGAAAGTGAGATGCCTTTCTTTCATGCTCTCGATGTCAAGATTGACCCACCAATGCATCTAGACGCTACAAACGGAGCCTGGACTCCTCCACAAAGTGTAACTAGCCTTTCAATACCAGCAATTGTCGGGATCTCTCTAGGAGCAACAGCACTCGCCACCCTGATTTTTTTCCTACTCCTCCTCTGGTGTAGGCAACGCAGTCATCGCAAAGGCGTGACCTTCGTCCTGTACGATCGCATAGGGGGACCTCCTCGGAAACAGGGTGGAATTTTCTCTCCATCCAGGAAAGTTACCTCTTATCGTCCAGGTCTCAATTTCGACCTCATTAAAAATCGGACGGGCGATCTTGTAGAATTGACGCCACCGTCCCAGAATCAAACGCGAACACGAATTTCGTGGGGGTTCGTCTCCGTCTCCTCACTTGTGAGCAAAGTGCGGACATCTTCAACAACAACCCGGCATGAAGACTATCCACAGAAGCAGCTCGGCCATGATACAACCTCGACTTTGTCTAGCATCTTCACAAGACCAAAAGAAGTCCGGTCACAAGTGGTTCCCCCTGATTTTGACATTTCAGCAGGTTTATGACTCGTTTATTTAGACTTTAGATCAGTTTATTTACGGAGATGATCATGAGCGCAATGGTCTTTTATGATGTTATAACATTGGTTATGGTTGTGTAGCACGGACTTATGTTGCATTAGAAATTTCATTCTTCATCTAGCTCGATATTCTCTGGGAACCAGCCATATTCCGCCAAAGAGATAGTATATTGTCCTCCCCTGCTCAGTTGTACATCAACCCCTTCTGCTTGTAGGGCCTGAGCCTGCCGTTGAGCACCGTCTGTTCCAGGTCCACGGCTGCTAATGGTCCCGCTCGCTCCAATGACCCTCTGCCACGGTACGGTATCGTCTCCAAGGAATTTCAGCGCCTGTCCAACGTGTCGCGAGTGCCTTGGCATGCCAATAAGTTTAGCAATGTGTCCTATGGCTTCATTCGAATCATCAATCCGATTGGATAACATCCCAGAGGCTTGCCATAAGATGTTACTTTCCCATGAGGGATCAAGCGACAAGCGTCGTAGACCTAGCCATGTAATTCTGTTAATTGGGAAGGTTCAGTCCAACTGGCGTGTGGGTTCACCTTGACATGAAATTCAGCAGCATCCATGCTTAATTGAGGACGTAGAGCCGTAAATGAAGCAAAACACAAAGTCGAAGTGGGAGACTAAAATGGAACAAAGAAGCGGTCTTTGCCACCAACCACGATTCTCGTAAAATTTGAAAATGCCACGAAAAGCGGACGTAATGCTTGCATCGGATCATGCTGAAACCCAGCAAGGAGGAGTGCTTGATGGAATAGAGCAGTATGAGCTGCCACGATCGGCGGTAGTTCGGATCGCAAAGACAGCGGTTCGTCTTTGTCACGCTCCTCAAGCATTATCTGACGCGTTTAACGCTGTTTTATCTGTTCACAATGTTGAATATATGTTTTACACGCTCGTGTTGATGCTGCAAACAATTTTCAGTTACCGCCATCGACCAAATTACAGAAGGATAGTGTATTGGCTCTGATTAAGGGATCTACTGTGTTTATAAATTATATCGGTAAGTATTGGCACGCCCAGAGATGGACGATTTTGCTAATAATTCACCTATACCAAGCCGCTGCGTTGGTGTCTCCAGTCTTTGCTTGTCGAAGACACATCAATTAAATTTGCTCTAATGCTACGATAGTGCCCAGGAGGTCGCAACTGCTAGTGGCCGCAAGACAATCTCTTCCGCCGACGTCTTGCAGGCCTTGGAGGCCGCTGAATTTGGCGACATGCTTCCAATGCTTGAAACAGAACTAGAAAGTGTTTACCACATCCTCAGGCGCCTTTCCACGCCACTTAACTTGATTCTCCCAGCGTATCGTTCTCGTCTGAAGAAGAATCCGTCAAAGTCGAACGCGCCAAAACCTGGATCGGGCACTGGTGCAAACAGCAAAACTCGCGTTCCACAGCCCAAGTCAGGTTCCGCAGTAGTGACCAAAGGGCCAGCAAGCACCGGTGGCGGAGAAACGCGGGTGGAGGGTGTAGCAGAGCCTAAAGGCGATGAGGAAGCGGCCTTTTCTGAGGCAGATATTCCGGACGAGGAAGGTGATCAAGGTGGCAATCAAGATGAACAAGGCCTTCACGAGGACGACGACGAGGACGCGGGCGGGGAAGAGGAAGAGGAGGAAGAAGAAGAGGAAAATGATATTGGGAGCACTGGTAATGATGAGGACATGCAGGTGGACGTTGAAGACACCGGGAACGCCTCCCAAAGTCCTCAATGAGCAAGCGAGTATGACTGGGAAAATTTGTATTGGGCACAGCCACCAGGCGGCTTTATGCCAAAAGGGGCTCGGCTGTCTCGGTCAAAACGTCATCGCCAGGGCCGTCCGTTAAGTAATCTTGTCTCGAGACCATTACCAGCCGAGTTCTTCCCAGACGCATCCCCCGCCCTGCCTCGCCTTGCGCAGTCCAAACGAGTTACAGTAACACGGGTTTGCTATGTACAACCAGATGTCGAGTCAATGTCAGGAATGATCTCATTCGGTGTCGTCTGCAGAATCGAATGTCGTTCTTCAAGGACCTTTCCAAACTGCACGAGAAGGCTTCCAACATCGCTGCGAAGGGTGTCAGTGGTGCCATCGCTGAAGTGCAAGGTCCGTTGATGCTTGCTACCCCTTTTGGAACTCCTGTCTGAACCGCTCATCCGCTGATAGGCATCTTGAATCATAACCGTGGGTTGGTCGGGCTTCGCGCTCCGATTTAATCCTGACCGAATCATAAGACCGCCACGACGAGCCCCAAGAAATCGAAGCTGACAACATCAGGGCTGCTATCCGTGCGAACCACAGATTCAATAGTTTTGCGGGCGAACGAACCGAGAACATGGTCAAGTGGCATGTCGATGGACACGATTACATGTGGGCCGTATCTGAGATGCTCGAATCTGCGAAAGAAGTGATCTTCATTCAAGGCAAGTCTCATCTCGGTGAAATCCAGTCGGTGAATCTTACACAGGCCTTTTATAGACTGGTGGCTCTCTCCTGAACTCTATCTCAGGCGTCCCCCTGCTCGCTATCCCGAATGGAGAATCGACCGCGTCTTAAAGCGCAAGGCTGAGCAGGGGGTCAGAGTGTACGTGCTGATCTACAAGGAGGTCACACAAGGCATGAATATGGCATCACGCCATACGAAAAACCACTTGCATGAGACGCATCCCAATATTGCAGTTATCGTATGTCCCCGGCACCTGAAACCGTGGATGGAGGCCCTGATTATCCATAGCGCCACCCCGACCATATTGGTACCATTGATTCGACGAAAATCTGGTCCCATCACGAGAAAGTCGTTGTCGTGGATCAAGTAAGCTTCCACCACAGTCCGGTGGTTTCTTTGACACATAACCTCGCACAGCACATGGCTTGTATAGGCGGTTTGGATTTGTGCTTTGGGAGATGGGATACACCGGCCCATCCAATTGCAGGCATGCTTCTTGTTCCTTCACCTAGACTGGAAGCTTATGTTGATATTAAGATGCCCATCCGGTTGACTTCAGTGCCACTTTGTTCCCTGGCCAAGACTATAACAATGCCCGTATTTTAGGTAATGTGTTAACGATGAGTAACACGTCTACTGAGACAATTTCACTTAGATTTTCAACGCGTTGACAATTTCGCATCTAACCAGATCTCCATTCTCGAGACACCACGAATGGGTTGGCACGATGTGCATATGTCATTGGTGGGACCAGTTGTGCTTGATATCGTCCAGCACTTCGTAGAGCGGTGGAATGAGCTCAAAAAGCGGAAATATCGCGATAACCCCCGTTATGATTGGCTCGCATTCCCTCACGACATTGAAGCTGCTCCCAATGAGCCTGTGGCTCGTAAGTCACCACCCACCCATTGCCGCCCGCCATCACTCATTCCTGCCCAGGTCATCCGGACCTTGAAGAGTGGAAGGCCAAGGGCCGCCGATTCCGTCAACGCTTCCAGCGAGGCTACAGCTGGCGACCGCAACCCAACGACCATCCGCCTGTGCAAAAATCCTTGGCAACCTGCAAAGTCCAGGTCTGCCGTAGCGCATCCGACTGGAGTCATGGGATTTTGAAGGAAGACAGTATCCATAATGCTTGTGGGTCCCTTATTTGTCACACGATATCCAACTGACGATATACAGATCTGAAACTCATCGAAGAGGCAGAGCATCACATTTATATCGGTATGTCCAAACATTTGTCTTTTGATTCTTGAAATGATACATACTCTCTGTAGAGAATCAATTCTTGTGCGTAACGAGTACCCCCCTCATCACACATGCCAACCACCTACAGTATCTCGAACACTGGCAAGAATGGACCTGTGCAAAACCAGATCGCTAAGGCCCTAGTTGATCGTATCATTCGCGCGGCTCGAGTTGGCGACCGTTTTAAAGTCGTGGTAAGGACAGTGGTGATTATAGATTTTTCTTGCTCCTAACTTCGGTAGGTCATGATTCCCGAAGTGCCGGGCTTTGCTGGAGATATATCAAGCAGCGAAGACTTGAAGAAGATTCTTTCTGCAACATGGCGAACAATTAATCGTGGTGGGCACTCAATCTACGCAAGTCTAACACCTCGTGTCTCATGTCTCGAAAGCCGTCGCTGACTTCCCCCCATAGGAGAAAATCCGAGCTGCAGGTTATGAGCCGTAAGACCGTTCAATAAATGTCGGGCTTCTCCTGACATGAACATAGGAAGGACTACATTCGGGTCTATCACTTGCGATCTTATGATAGGATCAATGCCCCCTATCAAACGTTTATCTCCCGGATGGAGCAAAACAGCGGTGTGACCTTTCACCAAGCTCAAATCGCACTTGCGAAGCAATGGTTGGGTACTCCGGATATTTGGGTTCAGTCTACAGTTTCTATCAAGATGCTGGAACCTACGACGGAAGGTATTGTCATCGAGAAGACCAAGACGAAGATAGAAGAAATGGAGTACCCGAAAACAGAAGAGGAAGCTAGGCAAATAATTGAGAAATTCGAAGCTGGTGCGATAGGAGAACGCCTGGATGACCCTGTATCCGACTCCGTTGCTCATCATGCCTTAACGGACACGACCGGACTTCAACAGGAGAAATGGCTTGGGTCTGAGCAAGAGGAGCTCAATTGGTGGGTGAAGTTCAATCTTTTGATCTCTTGACTCACGCGCTTTCTCACACAGCTACGTGAGTGAGATCCTCTACATCCACTCGAAAGTCATGATTGTCGACGATAGACGCGTTATCGTGCGTGTCCCTCGCCTTGTCCTGAGTTCCTAGGATTGATATATAACGCAGATGGGGTCCGCAAACATCAACGACCGCTCCCAAAAAGGAAACGGAGACTCTGAAATTGTACTGGTGGTTGAAGACGAGGATATGGTCAACTCGAAAATGAATGGCAAACCCTACCAGGTATCAAGATTTGCGACCTCATTGAGAAGACGTCTTTACAAGGGTCTGTCATCCCTTTGACTGTTGAATATGCCGCTGATCGAGGAAATAGAACACCTTGGACTCATCCCAGTTTGCCCAGTCGGCGAAGTCAACGATTTCATGCTTCCCGCACCGACCACTAACCCGAATGAATTTGGCACGGCAGAAGATGATCTGGTGGCTGACCCCCTGTCATACGAGTTGGAAGAAAAGTGGAATGGAGTCGCCAGCCGCAATACCCGGATCTTCAGGTTGGTCCTGCCCCGAACCTCAAATGATTTCTAATATATACCACTTGCAGAGAAATCTTCAGGCCAGTCCCCTCTGATTTAGTCCGCAATTTTGATCAGTACAAGGTCAGTGATTTCGTAGTGACCTCGTCCATACATCTATCCAATACTGACACCCTGTAGAACTATGTACCGAAGACCAGGGTATGTGGTTGCGTATAGCAAATCCTACTATTGCTGACACTTGAACAGGCTTCTCACGTTGCTCCAGGGGTGACGCTCGAAAGAGTCAAGTCTCAACTTGCAGATGTCCGAGGTCATTTGGTCGAACATCCACTTGACTTTCTGATTGAAGAGACGGTACGCAGCAGCCTTTTTATGGAATATCATTCATGGACTTATGGATCCGTAGGGTCTCTGGGAAGGCAATGCCGATTGGCTAGGACTCAACCCCACACTCTCTGTGTACGTCTGAGTGATAAATGTGTTTTTGGCTCGAATTTCGGATGTGTTGTGTAATCGTTGTACAGCCTGGAATCAAGTTCTGTGCCTCGTCGATCTTGGTTCTCGACCATATCATAATGCGAATCCTGCCCAGGGAAGCAGACAAGCTCCTCTTGCACCACGTAAGGTAGTCCCACTTGCTTAGGACTGTATTCAAGCGTCGTGTAGGCCGGATCGCTCGCTCAGAAGCGACTCGCCCGCGGTCTGAAGCTCAACCTCACTGAAGCCACTGCTCTCATTGCATCGCAGCTTCAAGAGCGCATTCGAGATGGCGAGCACACAGTAGCAGAGCTCATGCAGTACGGAAAGACCCTTCTGGGCCGTCGCCACGTCCTTCCGGGCGTCATACACCAACTACATGAGATTCAGGTCGAAGGGACTTTCCCGGACGGGTGCGGATAATACTTTTATTGTGTGATATGCCCTAATGTCCCGATAGTGTATTCCTTGTCACCGTTCACGATCCCATTTGTACTGATTCCGGCGATTTGGGTGCCGCACTCTATGGCTCCTTCCTTCCCGTCCCATCAAATGACAAATTTCCACTTGCTCCTCCCATACCTTTATCCGAGAACCCGGGTGCTATCATCGTCAAGCAGAGCGCACCCATCGTCATCAATGAAGCCCGCTCTCGAGTGAAACTGAGGGTCACGAATACAGGAGACCGCCCCATCCAAATTGGCTCACACTATCACTTTATTGAGACCAACGCCGCGCTTCAATTCGATCGCTGTAAGGGGTACGGAAAGCGTTTGGATATTCCTGCTGGGACTGCCGTGCGATTCGAACCCGGTGATACGAAAACGGTTACCTTAGTGGAAATTGGAGGCGCAAAGATCGTTTCTGGTGGCAATCGACTCGCTAGCGGAGCACTCGACTTGGGTCGCACGGACGAGATAGTCACAGGCCTTGTCGCGAAGGGGTTTGGACATACGCCAGAGCCTGGTGCACTAGAGGTCAACGTGAATACCACTATTAGCCGTGAAGTGTATGTTTCCATGTTCGGACCGACCGTTGGAGATCGGGTCCGTCTCGGAGATACGTCACTATGGATCGAAATCGAGAAGGACTATACGGTCTATGGCGATGAATGCAAATTCGGCGGTGGTAAGTCACTCTCTGATGTCCACTGCGCCTCGCTAACAGTGCTTGTAGGTAAGGTCATCCGCGAAGGAATGGGTCAAGCGACCAACCGCCCCGCGTCGGAATGCATCGATCTCCTGATTACCAATGCCCTCATCATCGACTGGTCTGGCATCTACAAAGCGGATATCGGTGTCAAAGATGGTTTGATTTGCGGTCTCGGAAAAGCTGGCAATCCCGACGTAATGGAAGGTGTCGACCCCAAACTCATTGTTGGTTCATCGACGGAAGTCGTCGCCGGCGAGGGAAAAATCTTGACCGCTGGAGCCATCGACGCCCATATACACTTCATCTGCCCCCAGCAGTGCGAAGAGGCGAGTGTTTCCTCTACAAGTCAGTCGAATCTAACCTAGGTGTAGGCTATCGCAAGCGGGACCACGACATTTATCGGCGGAGGTACAGGCCCCTCCGCTGGCACCAGTGCTACCACCTGCACGCCGTCTCCATTCTATATGCGCCATATGTTTGCTGCGACCGAACACATACCGATGAACTTTGCTTTCACTGGCAAGGGTAATGACTCCGGTCCCGAAGCCCTCGAAGACATTGTCAAGGCTGGTGCTGCTGGGCTCAAATTGCACGAGGTGAGCCCTTATTATTCGGAAGCCGAAGGCTCCTGACCGGTCTGTAGGACTGGGGATCCACACCTGCTGTTATCACGAATGCTCTAGGTATTCCTCTCGTCTCATCTCGAGATACGCTGATGAGCTAATGGTGACTCCAACCTCGAGATATTGGGGACAAGTACGATGTGCAAGTGAACATACACACCGATACCCTGAACGAGAGCGGCTTCGTCGAAAGTGAGTCTCTATCTTGGGCCTCTGGTGGTGATATCAAGTTTCCACAGGCACGATCGAGGCATTTGGTGGCCGGACGATCCATACCTACCATACGGAGGGCGCCGGTCAGTGAACCTCTCGTGCAGAAACACATTACTCAGGTCTTCGTAGGTGGCGGACACGCTCCGGATATCATCGTGGTCTGCGAACTTGAGAACGTACTTCCATCTTCAACCAACCCAACTCGTCCATTTGCCCACAATACGCTTGATGAGCATGTCGATGTATGCAATGACTACTATTCTCGGTATTGAAGGCACCGACTCACGGCTCGGCCCAGATGCTCATGGTCTGCCATCACTTGGACAAATCTATTCCCGAAGATGTCGCCTTCGCAGAATCCCGAATCCGCGGTGAGACAGTTGCTGCAGAGGATGTCTTGCACGATATAGGCGCAATTTCGATCATTAGTTCCGACTCTCAAGCAATGGGCCGTGTTGGAGAGGTAGTTAGCCGCACATGGCGCACTGCTGCTAAGATGCGGGACATGCGTGGACCCCTTACGGAGCTTGGAGACAAGGAAGGGTCAGACAACGGTCGCGTGAAGCGCTACGTTGCGAAGTACACCATCAACCCGTGAGTTGCTTTCATGTAGAATTTCAGCCATTAAATTTTTTGCAGCGCCATTGCTCATGGAATTTCGCACATTGTTGGTTCTGTGGCCGTCGGTGCACTTGCGGACCTTGTCCTTTGGAAGCCTGAGAACTTTGGGATAAAACCGGAGATGATATTGAAAGGTGGAGTGATCACCTGGGCTCAGGTAGGCACAGCCCTGTCTATTTCAGATTGCCCATCTTACCCTTCCTAGATGGGGGACGCGAACGCCTCTATCCCCACAGTACAGCCAGTGTACTCCCGACCTATGTGGGGCGCAAAGGCGGCGTCTGCGGCGCTTAACTCGGTCACGTTCGTCTCCAAGATTTCGATTACCTCTGGAGTGATCAAGTCTTATGGTCTCTCGAGGCGGTTCGAAGCCGTGAAGCACTGCAGAAGTGTAAAGAAGAAGGACATGAAATTGAACAGCGCTACGCCAAAGATGAGTGTGGATCCGGAGACATATGCGGTCAAGGCGGACGGGGTGCTCGCAGACATCGCGGCTGCGACGACGCTTCCGCTGACGAAAGCGTATAACCTGTTCTGAGTGAGTCAGTGAACGGTGTGACTGTGTTTGTTTTGTTTTTGTATGTCGGATTGGCGTCCAAATAAAGCGAGCCCGAATTCCAATTCCGTGAGTTTGGTCAGAAAAAGAAATCAAACCTTGGGCCAAACGGCGCTGAGCACCTTCATCGTCGTCGACACCCTCACCCTCCAAATTCACAGCCATGGTGTATGTACGCTCCCGTGTCCGCGTCCCTCGTTCTTGTTGTCGATGTACTCACTGCCTGCCCGATCCCAGTAACTTCACCGTCGGTTTGTCCGACCCCCCATCGCCGCTGCTGTTCACAACGCTGACGGGCCCCAATAGACCAGATCTATGAGTTGATGAAGAAGAAGAACAACATCCGGAACATGAGCGTGATTGCTCATGGTGAGCTCTTCGATCGGGTTTTTCTTTCCATGCTGACTGATCCTTATTCCCTCCCCACACTTTCCAGTCGACCATGGCAAGTCGACGCTCACAGATTCCCTCGTCTCAAAAGCTGGTATCATCGCCCAGGCAAATGCAGGCAAAGTGAAATACACCGACACACGCCCGGACGAAAAAGATCGTGGTATTACTATCAAGTCGACAGCTATCTCGATGTACTTCCAGATCGACAAAGAAGAAATTACCGCCATCAAGCAGCCCACAGATGGCGATGGCTTTTTGATCAACCTCATCGACTCACCTGGTCACGTCGATTTTTCATCCGAGGTCACGGCTGCCCTCCGTGTCACCGATGGTGCCCTAGTCGTAGTGGATTGCGTCGATGGTGTGTGCGTGCAGACCGAAACTGTGCTTCGTCAGGCCCTCACTGAGCGTATCAAACCCGTCGTGATCATCAACAAGGTCGATCGTGCTCTCCTCGAGTTGCAAGTATCAAAGGAGGCCCTCTTCCAGTCCTTCTCGCGTACTATCGAGTCCGTCAACGTGCTCATATCGACGTACCACGACCCTGCTCTTGGTGATATCCAAGTCTACCCTGACAAGGGTACGGTCGCCTTCGGTTCTGGCCTCCACGGCTGGGCCTTCACGCTCCGTCAATTTGCTTCCCGGTATAGCAAGAAGTTTGGCGTCGATAAGGAGAAGATGATGGCAAAGCTTTGGGGAGACAATTTCTTCAACCCAGAAACCCACAAGTGGACCACCGAGGGTACCGATACTGATGGCAAGCCCCTCGAACGTGCCTTCAACATGTTCGTCCTCGACCCCATCTTCAAAATCTTCGATGCTGTCATGAACTCCAAAAAGGATGCCATCGGGCCTATGCTCGAGAAGCTCGACGTCAAGCTTCTTCCGGATGAACTTGACCTTGAAGGCAAGCCTCTCCTGAAGGTCGTCATGCGCAAGTTTGTACCAGCCGCCGAAGCTCTATTAGAGATGATTGTCATCGACCTTCCTTCCCCCGCTATCGCTCAACGGTACCGTGTCGAGAGTCTCTATGAGGGTCCTATGGATGACGAGTCTGCTGTTGGTATCCGCGAGTGCGACCCCAACGGCCCTCTCGTCCTCTACGTCTCGAAGATGGTACCGGCCCCCGATAAGGGTCGTTTCTACGCCTTTGGTCGTGTCTTTTCTGGCACTGTCAAATCCGGTCCCAAGATCCGCATCCAGGGTCCCAACTACATACCTGGCAAGAAGGAGGATCTCTTCGTCAAGTCCATCCAGCGCACCGTGCTGATGATGGGCCGTATTGTAGAGCCTATTGAGGACTGCCCCGCTGGCAACATTGTCGGTCTTGTCGGTATCGATCAGTTCTTGCTCAAGTCTGGCACCCTCACCACCTCGGAATCCGCCCACAACATGAAGGTCATGAAGTTCTCTGTCTCTCCTGTCGTACAAGTCGCCGTCGATGTCAAAAATGCCCAGGACCTGCCCAAGCTCGTTGAAGGCCTGAAGCGTTTGACCAAGTCCGACCCATGCGTGCAGGCATGGCACAATGAGCGTGGTGAACACATTGTCGCCGGTGCTGGTGAGCTGCACCTGGAAATTTGCTTGAAGGTTTGTCACTTGTGTGCCATAAACTCGATCCTGACCTCTCATCAGGATCTCGAGGAAGATCACGCTGGCGTGCCGCTTAAGAAATCCGAGCCCGTCGTAGGGTACCGTGAAACTGTCCGAGCCGAGTCCTCGATGGTCGCCTTGTCGAAGTCTCAGAACAAGCACAACCGTCTCTACGTCAAGGCGCTGCCGCTGGTAGAAGAGCTTTCGCAGGCCATCGAGCAGGGCAAGGTCGCTCCTCGTGACGAGATCAAGGCTCGTGCACGTGTCTTAGCTGATGAGTACGGCTGGGAAGTCGAAGAGGCGAGGAAGATCTGGGCGTTCGGTCCTGAGACCACTGGCCCCAACCTATTCGTTGACGTTACCAAGGGTGTGCAGTACCTTAACGA
>WNFL01278843.1_pt1 | contig 34835 bp, 34 predicted proteins | sample 5400361 | NCBI WGS metagenome assembly WNFL01 (sample SAMN13153351, study PRJNA577476) | soil metagenome | isolation source: 40 cm soil on Douglas fir-dominated hillslope | place: USA:California | collected 2013-09-17
GGAGAATGCAGCGCCATGGCGATCGAGTTGCGCAATCGCCGCGCGTAGGTGAGCAGGGTCATGTACGCGGAGACCTGCTCCGCCGGCTCGGATACCTCGCCGAGGTGGCGCTGGAAGGAGGCATCCGCGTTTGCGGCAGCGAGGCCGAACGCGCGGCGGGCCGCGGGCTCCGAGCGGGGATCGGCGAGGACCGCGTCGAGGTACTCGCGCAGGCGGTGGAACAGCGCTGCCAGCCGCTGCGGGAGCTGATCGCGCTCGCGGCTCGGCCAGAGAAGCTGCGCCGCGAAGGCGAGCCCGCCGCCGATGAGCGTGCTCTCGACGCGAAGGCCGGCCAGGTGCCAGTCGCCGCTCAGCACCTCCGCCATGAGCAGGAAGACCGGCGTCACCAGCAACGTGAACAGGCCATAGTTCAGCGGGCGCAAGGCCAGCGCCAGAGCGGAAAGGGGGAACAGGACCACTCCGATGAGCGTCGGGCTGTGCAGGGCCGGTCCCAGCAGTCCGGCCAGGCCCGCGCCCACCACCGTGCCGAGCACGCGTTGCACGGCGCGGCGGACGGTGGATCCCGAGTCGGGCTGAAGCACGATCACCGCGGCCACCGTGACCCACGACGCCTTCGTCACGCCCATCGATGCGGCGATGGCCGCGCCGATGGAGACGGTCACGGCCATGCGGACGGCGTGGCGCAGCACCGCCGAGTCGGACGCCAGCGTGGCTCGGACGGTGGTGCGCGGCACTTCGGTTTCGGGTGCGAGGACGTCGTTCTCCAGCGGAGCTCCGGTGCGCAGCGCGGCGGCGACGCGCAACGCGAGCTGCACCGTGGTGATCAATCGGGCGCGGGCCTGCTCGACCTCGGGAGGCGCGGCAGGCAACGACTCGGGCAACGAGATTCCCGGCGGTGCCGCCTTGTCCTCGATCGCATCCGCGATCCCTTGCAGCGCCGCTGCGATCGCGCGCAGCCAGCTCGCGTCCACGGCCTGCGCCGCTGCGAGCGCCTCGCCCGCCATGATCAGGTCGCGCAGCAGGACGTCGGCGGTCTCGAAGAGCACGTCGAGCTGCTGTCCACGCGCGCTCGGGCCGCTGCGCGTCCGCCGCACGGCGCCGAGCGCGATGCGCGCGCGCTCCAGCTCGGCGCGGACGCGCGGCGGCTGGCGCACCACCAGCGCCGACCAGGCGCGCTCCCGGTCCTCTGCCGGCTCGGCGATCTTCGCCGCCAGCGTGGCCAGCTCGCGGTAGCAGCTCGCGATGGCCAGCCGGGCCGGGCGGTATGCGTGCACCGGCCAGAGGAAGAGCGCAAGGCTGGCCGACACGGCGCAGCCGCCGAGCACCATCGCCACGCGCGGCAGCGCCTGGTCCGGCGGCGCCGGCGAGCCGAGCGCGATGCAGAGCAGGATGAGCGTGGTGGTACCCACCGTTCCCGCCGCCTCTCCGCCCACCCGCGCCAGCGAGGCGGCGATCGCGCCCGCGAAGAGCAGCGCAATCGACAGGGCAGGCCTCGTGGAAGCGAGGGTCCCCAGTCCGGTCACCAGGGCCGCCGCGCCGGCGAACGCGGCCATCGTTCGCGCGCGCAGCAGGTGCGGTCCTCCGGGGTCCGCGATCGCGCACAGCCAACCGCCCAGCGCCATCCAGCCGAAGATGGGCTGGCCGCTGGCGTCGCCGACCACCAGGGGCACGATGGTGGCCGTGGCGGCGCGCAAGCCCAGCGCGAACGCGGGGCGGACCGCGGCGATCTCCAGGCTCTTGCGGACGTGGGCGCCGAGGATCGGCGCGGCAGGCGGCATCGCGCGCGCAGCCTACCAAGAGCGTCCGCCCGTGGGACGTCCGAATTTTCCGCCCCGGACGCCGGCAGGGCGCGGTTGAACTAACTGTCTGGTCCGGAACACTACTCCGGCTCGGTCTTCTGCAGCACCACCACCGAGCGGCCGGCTACGTCGAGCTTGGCGCCCGCGGCCAGCTCCTGCTGCGGCCTGCGGCGATCCCCGCGGGGCGGCTTCTCGTTGGTGTCGATCACCTTGAGCCAGTCCTGGGCGAAGCTCGAATCGGGGAGCGTGAACGGCAGCGGCTCGTGGTGCGCGTTGAAGATGACGTAGAAGCTGTCGTCGGTGACCCGCTCTCCCTGCATGTCGGTGGTGGTGATCGCGTCGCCGTTCAAGAACACGCCGAGGGACTTGGCGAACCCCACCTTCCAGTCGTCCTCGGTCATCTCCTTCCCGTGCGGAGTGAACCAGGCGATGTCCTTCACGCCGGTCCCGTGCAGAGGGCGACCCTGGAACCACCGCCTGCGGGAGAAGATGCGGTGCTTGCGGCGCAGCGCGATCAGGTTGCGGGTGAACTGGAAGAGCGCCGGGTCCATGTTCTCCCAGTCGAACCAGGAAATCTCGTTGTCCTGGCAATAGCCGTTGTTGTTCCCTCCTTGCGTGCGCCCCGCCTCGTCCCCGCCGTTGATCATCGGGACGCCCTGGGAGAGCAGCAGCGTGGTGAGGAAGTTGCGCTGCTGCCTGGCGCGCAGGGCGTTGATCTGCGCGTCCTTGGTGGGCCCCTCCGCGCCGCAGTTCCACGAGCGATTGTCGTTCGCGCCGTCGCGGTTCTCCTCTCCGTTCGCCTCGTTGTGCTTGTCGTTGTAGGAGACGAGGTCGCGCAGGGTGAACCCGTCGTGCGCCGTGATGAAGTTGATGCTCGCGTACGGCCGCCGGCCGGTCTCCGCGTAGAGGTCGGAGCTGCCGGTGAACCGGTAGGCGAACTCGCCCATGGTCGCGTCCTTGCTGCGCCCGTAGTCACGCACCGTGTCGCGGTACTTTCCGTTCCACTCCGACCACAGCGGGGGGAAGTTGCCGACCTGGTACCCGCCCTCGCCCACGTCCCACGGCTCGGCGATGAGCTTCGCCTGGCTGACGATCGGGTCCTGCTGGATGAGGTCGAAGAAGGCGGACAGACGGTCCACGTCGTGCAGCTCGCGCGCGAGGGTCGCCGCCAGGTCGAAGCGGAAGCCGTCGACGTGCATCTCCTGGATCCAGTAGCGCAGGCTGTCCATGATCATCTGCAGCACGTGCGGATGCCGCATGTTCAGGCTGTTCCCGGTGCCCGTGTAATCCATGTAGAAGCGTCGGTCCTGGGTGGTCCGGTAATACGCCAGGTTGTCGATCCCTTTGAAGGACAGCGTCGGCCCCAGGTGGTTCCCCTCGGGCGTGTGGTTGAACACCACGTCGAGGATGACCTCGATGCCCGCCTGGTGGAGGGTCTTCACCATCCACTTGAACTCGCGGACCTGGTCGCCACGCTGTCCGTAGGCGGAGTACTCGTTGTGCGGGGCGAAGAACCCGATCGAGTCGTACCCCCAGTAGTTGCGCAGTCCGCGATCCATCAGGTGCTGCGAATGGACGAACTGGTGGATGGGAAGGAGCTCCACCGCGGTGATCCCCAGCGACTTGAAGTGCTGGATGGCCGGCGGCGAGGCGAGTCCCGCGTACGTCCCTTGGAGCTTTTCGTGGATGGCGGGATGGCGCTTGGTGAACCCCTTCACGTGGGTCTCGTAGACGATGGTGTCGTTCCAGGCCCAGCGCGGCGGCCGGTCGTCGGACCAGTCGAAGTAGGGATTGACCACCACCGACCGAGGCATGAACGGCGCGCTGTCCACGCCGTTGGGCGCGCCCTCCGGATCGTTGAAGTGGTACCCGTACAGGGCCTCGTTCCACTGCGGGTGGCCCTCGATGGCGCGGGCGTAGGGGTCGAGCAGCAGCTTGTAGCGATTGCACCGCTTGCCCTCGGCCGGATTGTACGGGCCGTGCACCCGGAAACCGTACCGCTGGCCCGGACCCACCACCGGCGCGTACCCGTGCCAGACGAAGCCCGTCACCTCCGGCAGCTCGACGCGCGTCTCCTTCCCGGCGTCGTCGAACAGGCACAGCTCGACCTTTTCGGCGAGCTCGGAGAACAAGGCGAAATTGGTGCCGGCGCCGTCGAACGTGGCGCCCAGCGGGTATCTGCGACCAGGCTGGAGCCTCATCCCTAGAGGGTAGGGCGGATACGTGCCCCGCGCGACCCCGGCTTTGCTGGCGGCGCTGCGCTTTCAGAGCGGCCGGTCAGGGGCCTGCTCGTGCGCCCGGCCCGGGGCGGCGCCACGCAATGTCGGGAATCAGCCGCATCGACCTAGACGCAATGCGACGCATATTACGCAAGGGGCCAACCCTTAGTATCCACCACCTGCATATGCAGGAAATTGCCAAAAGCTTCGTCGGGGCGGCGCAGCTCATCGCATCCGGCGACCCCACGCTCGCGGGTATCATCTTGCTCAGCCTGAAAGTGAGCCTGACGGCGGTGCTATTGGCTACTTTGCTCGGCCTGCCGCTGGGCGCGGCCATCGCGGTCGGGCGCTTTCGCGGCAGGCGTGCGGTCATCGTGCTGCTCAATGCGCTGATGGGGCTGCCCCCGGTCGTCGTCGGCCTGGTGGTCTATCTGCTGCTCTCGCGGGCCGGACCGCTAGGAGAGCTCGGCCTGCTCTTCACGCCGCCCGCGATGGTGACCGCCCAGACCATCCTGATCCTGCCGATCATCGCCGCGCTCTGCCGTCAGGCCGTCGAGGACGCCTGGATCGAGTACGAGGAGCAGCTGCGCTCGCTGGGCGCGCACGGCCTGCGCGCAGCCGCGACGCTGCTCTGGGATATCCGCTTCTCGCTCTTGACCGCGGTGCTCGCGGGGCTGGGGCGCGCTTCGGCCGAGGTCGGCGCGGTGATGATCGTCGGCGGCAACATCGACGGTGTCACGCGCGTGATGACCACCGCCATTGCGCTCGAGACCTCGAAAGGCGATCTGCCGCTCGCGCTGTCTTTGGGCATCGTGCTGATCGCGCTGGTGCTGCTGCTCAACGCCGCCGCCTACGGCGTCAAGGAAGCCGCGCAAAGGCGCTATGGATGAGCTCGATCCTGCCGCTCGTGCTGCGCGACGTGAGCTTCGCCGCCGGCGGGCGCTCGATCATCGAGCGCGTCTCCTTCGAGCTTTTGCAGGGTCCGCGCACCGTGATCCTCGGCGCCAACGGCGCCGGCAAAAGCGTGCTGATGCGGCTGATGCATGGACTACTGGTCCCGACGCAGGGACAGATCCTCTGGAAAGGCGAAAACCCGGCGCGCAAGCAGGCGATGGTGTTCCATCGTCCGGTGATGCTGCGCCGCTCGGCGCTCGCGAACGTGGTCTATGCGCTGAAGCTTGCAGGAGTGAATCCTCCGGAAAGAGCGGCCAGGGAGGCGCTGGCGAATGTCGGACTGAGTCAGCTCGCCGGGCACCCGGCGCGCGTGCTCTCGGGCGGCGAGCAGCAACGCCTCGCCCTCGCGCGTGCCTGGGCGTTGAAGCCCCAGGTGCTGTTCCTCGACGAGCCCACGGCCAACCTCGATCCGACCGCGTCGCGCGAGATCGAGGCCGCGATCCAGGCAGTGCACGCCGGCGGCACCAAGGTCGTCATGACCACGCATAACCTCGGCCAAGCGCGTCGCCTCGGCGACGAGGTGCTGTTCATCCACCAGGGGCGCCTCGTCGAGCGCGCGCCGGTCGATCGATTTTTCACGCAACCGTCCTCGGCGGAAGCCGCGGCCTTCATCAAAGGAGAGCTTCCTTGGGTTTGATCTGCAGGGTTCTGATGGCCCTGCTGCTGGCGCTGCCGGCCTATGCACAGCGGCAATTCATCACCGTCGCATCGACCACTTCGACGGAGCAGAGCGGTTTGTTCAAGCACCTGCTGCCGATCTTCGAGAAGAAGACCGGGACCCAGGTGCGCGTGGTGGCGCTAGGCACCGGCCAGGCGCTCGATCTCGCGCGGCGCGGCGACGCCGACGTGGTGTTCGTGCACGCGAGGCCCCTGGAGGAGAAGTTCGTCGCCGAGGGCCACGGCGTGCAGCGCTTCGAGGTGATGTACAACGACTTCCTCCTGGTGGGTCCGAAGTCCGACCCGGCGAAGATCGGCGGCACCAGGGACATCGTCGCCGCGTTGCAGAAGATCAAGGCGGCGCAGGCGCCCTTCACTTCGCGCGGCGACAAGAGCGGCACGCACTTCGCCGAGGTCGAGCTGTGGAAGGCGGCCGGCACCGACATCTCCAAGGAGAAGGGCCCCTGGTACCGCGAGACCGGCTCGGGCATGGGCCCGACGCTCAATACCGCCTCGGGCATGAACGCGTACGCGTTGACCGATCGCGGCACCTGGCTCTCGTTCAAGAACCGCGGTGATCTCGTGATCGCCGTCGAGGGCGACCAGCGCCTGTTCAACCAGTACGGCGTGATGCTGGTCAACCCGGCGAAGCACCCGCAGGTCAAGAAGGAGCTGGGTCAGGCGTTCGTCGACTGGGTGATCTCCACCGAAGGACAGGAGGCGATCGCCGACTACAAGATCGACGGCGAGCAGCTCTTCTTCCCGAACGCGAAGAAGAAGAAATAGAAGAGCGACGGAACACGCCGAGCGGTTGGATCGACGTCGGACAAGCGTCGCACGTATGATCCCGGACGGCTCGCGGAGCATACCGCCAAGCGCCCGCACGAGGGCCAGCGCTGCGTGAACACGGCGGGAAAACGAACCCGTGGTTAACGTGGCTTTTGTGCACGCGCGGGCATATAAGCCGCGACGCGCGTGCCGATCGAAGTCCTGCACGCGCGGCGTGCCTGTTCGCGAATGGAGTCTCTCCATGGAGATTTCTCGCCGCGATGTCCTCCGCTTTTCCTTGGCAGGCGGCAGCGCGACCGCGCTCGGCGGTCTGATCGCATCGGGCGTCAACCTCCGACCGGTGTTGGCTCAGACGCAGGAGCTCCGGATCGCGAAGGCGAAGGTGACTCCGAGCGTCTGTCCCTTCTGCTCAGTTGGCTGCGCGACGCTGGTCTATTCGGTCGACGGCCAGATCGTGAACATCGAGGGCGACTCCCGCAGCCCTCACAACGAAGGGACCCTCTGCCCGAAGGGTGCGGCAACCTTCCAGCTCCACATCAATCCCAATCGACCGACGCGCGTGCTGCACCGGGCTCCCGGAGCGACCGCATGGGAAATCTGGGACCTGAACCGAGCGATGGACCGCGTCGCCGAGCTCGTGAAGAAAACGCGCGACGAGACGTTTATCGAACGACTCCCGAACGGAAAGGTCGTGAACGCGACGACCGCAATCTTTTCGCTGGGCGGCGCGACGCTCGATATCGAGTGGAATCACATTCAGCAGAAGCTGATGCGTGGGCTCGGCGTCGTCGCCATCGAGAACCAAGCAAGGATTTGACACAGCTCCAGCGTCCCCGGTCTGGGGACGAGGCTCGGTCGCGGCGCAGCCACCATGTACCCGCGCAGCATGGCGGATTCCGATTGCGTGGTCGTCATGGGTTCCAACATGGCGGAGAATCATCCCGTCGCCTTCCGCTGGCCCATGCAAGCCAAGGTCGAGCACGGCGCCAAGCTCATTCACGTCGATCCGCGTTTCACCCGCACCAGCGCCGTCGCCGACATCTACGCCCCCGTGCGCGCCGGGTCGGACATCGCGTTTCTGGGCGGTATCATTCGTCACGTCATCGAGAGCGAACGATGGAACAAGGACCCGTTCTTTCGCTCGTGGGTGGTGAGCTACACCAACGCAGCGACGATCATCTCCGCGGACTACAAGGACGCCGAGGACAACAACGGAGTGTTTTCGGGGCTCTTGGCCTACAAGGGCGGCGTACCGGAGTGGCCGTACAACGGATTCGTCGGTCAGTACGACGATCAGAGCTGGCAGTACGACCGTACCCGCGTCGGCGATCAAGGCCGCGTCGCCGCGACCGCGCAGTCCGGCGAAGTGCCGGGGGTCCCGTCGGGTACAGGGTCGCAACCCTCTACGGTGCCGCCGGGTCCCCCGTATGACGGACTGGTCAAGTCGCTGCTGAAGCCACCGCCCCAGCGTGACGTCACGCTGCAGAATCCACGGTGCGCTTTCCAGATCGTCAAGAAGCATTTCAGCCGTTACACGCCCGAGATGGTCGAGCGCACGACCGGTTGTCCACGGGATACGTTTCTCAAGGTGGCCGACACCATTCTCGCGAGCTCCGGGGCCGACCGAACGACATCGTTCGCCTATGCCGTGGCGTGGACGCAGCATACCAACGGTCCGCAGATCATCGGCTGCTGCGCGTTGCTCCAGCTTCTGTTGGGAAATTTCGGCCGGCCGGGCGCCGGCATCATGGCGCTTCGCGGCCACGCCTCCATCCAAGGATCCACCGACGTTCCGACGCTCTACCACTCGATTCACGGGTACCTGACGGCACCCACGGCGCTGAAGAAGCACGACACGCTCGGCGATTACCTGGCGGCGGAGACCGTTCCGACGGGCTACTACGCGAACACGCCGAAATTCGTCGTTTCGTACCTCAAATCCATGTACGGCGCGGCCGCGACTCGGGAGAACGATTTCGGCTACGGCTGGCATCCCAGAATCCTCGGCGACCACTCGCATCTCCCGATGTTCGTTGCCATGAATGCCGGGAAGGTCAAAGGGATGTTGTGCGTTGGCCAGAATCCCGCGACCTCGCTCAACGCGAAGCTGGAACGCGCCGCGATGCGCAAGCTCGAGTGGCTGGTGGTGAAGGACAACTGGCAGCACGAGACCGCCAATTTCTGGAAGACCGCGCCGGAAGTGAAGAGCGGCGAAGTAAAGGTCGAGGACATTCAGACCGAGGTCTTCTTCTTTCCGGCAGCGCAGGTTGCAGAAACCGAGGGCACCTTTACCAACACGCAGCGGATGCTGCAGGCGCACTTCAAAGCGACTGAGGCGCCGGGCGACTGCCGCACCGATGTGTGGTTCACCTATCAACTCGGCAAGCGCCTGAAGAAGCTCTATGCGGAGAGTCAGGCCGCTCGCGATCAGGGATTCAAGAACCTGCTCTTCGACTACGAGCACGAGGATCCGAAGGAGCGGCAGATCGGAGAGCCCGACCAGCGAAAGCTCCTCAAGGAAATGAACGGCTACTACAGCGACGACCCAGGCAAGCATCTGCCGGGTTTTTCGGTCCTCGCAGACGATGGCTCGACGACGTGCGCGTCGTGGATCTATTCGGGCGTGTTTCCGGCTCCCGACAGGAATCTTGCGGCCAGCAAACAGCCCGATCCTCCCGGTCAACCTGGCGCGCAGTTGAACTGGGGCTTCGCGTGGCCCGCCAACCGGCGACTCTTGTACAACCGCGCTTCGGCCGATCCGTCCGGGAAGCCATGGAGCGAACGAAAGAAGTGGGTGTGGTGGGACGGAACGAAGTGGACCGGCTACGACGTACCCGATTTCGTCGTAAACAAACCTCCCACGGCAAAGGCAAAGCCGGGAGGAATCGGCCTCGACGCCCACTCAGGGACCGATCCGTTCATCATGAAGCCCGACGGGGTCGGCTGGCTGTACGTTCCGACCGGCCTCGTGGACGGACCTCTTCCGACGCAGTACGAGCCGGCCGAGTCACCGGTGCACAATCCCTTGTACAAGCAACAGTCGAGCCCTGTCCTCAAGTACTGGAAGGAAAGCGGCAATCCGCTGGCGAGCGTCGGCGATCCGAAATTCCCGTACGTGATGACGACGTACCGGCTCACGGAGCACTACCTGGCAGGCGCCATGAGCCGCTGGCTCCCCTGGCTCGCGGAGCTGCAGCCCGAGCTGTTCGTGGAGATCAGCCCTGAGCTGGCGCAGGAAAAGGGAATCCAGAATCTCGACTGGGTGCGCGTCTCCAGCCCACGATCGCAGGTGCGAGCGAAAGCCCTCGTCACACGCCGCCTTCGTCCGCTCCAGATCGATGGCCGGACCATCCATCATGTCGGCATGCCGTGGCACTGGGGTTACGAAGGCCTGGTGACCGGCGACATCGTCAACGAGCTGACGGCGCTCGTCGGCGATCCCAACGTGACGATTCACGAGGGAAAGGCGTTTGTCTGCAACATCGAGAAGGCGAGCGGGAGTCGTCATGCCTGAACCGATGGGGTTCTACACAGACACGACGGTCTGCATCGGCTGTAAAGCCTGCGAGGTCGCCTGCAAGGAATGGAACCAACTGCCGAGCGCCAACGGCGGCGTGAACACGCTGAGCGGGGACAGCTACGACAACACCCGCAGGCTGGATGGCATCCATTGGCGCCACGTCAAGTTCGTCGAGCAGTTCCCCGAGGATCGAAAGGAGGGGCGATGGCTGCTGATGAGCGACGTGTGCAAACACTGTGTCCACGCTGCCTGCCTTGAAGTCTGCCCGACGGGCGCGATCATCCGAACCGAGTTCGACACCGTCGTCATCCAGTCGGACGCTTGCAATGGATGCCGCGACTGTATCTCGGCCTGTCCGTTCGGCGTGATCGACATCAACCCGGTCTCCCAGACTGCGCAGAAGTGCACGCTCTGTTACGACCGGCTGCAAGGCGGGATGGAGCCCGCCTGCTCGAAAGCCTGCCCGACCAAGTCGATCCAGTTTGGGACCATCCGCGAGCTTCGACAGAGAGCGGGAACGCGGGTGGAGCAGCTCCACCGGACGGGGGAGAACAGGGCGTATCTCTACGGCGCCGACGAGAAGATGCTCGGCGGCCTGAACTCCTTCTACCTGCTGGTGGACCGACCGGAAGTCTACGGATTGCCGCCCGATCCGAAGATGCCGACTCGCAATCTGATTCCCGCGTCGATGTCTGCGGTACTGGGAGCGATCGTCCTCGGCCTCGCCGGCCTCTTCAATTTCCGCAACCGAGGCGCGAAAGAGGAACGGGAGCCGCGGCCATGACCGGAGTGCCATCGAGCACATGGTTCAGCGCCGCTCCACATTGGGGTTGGCTCATCGCCCTCTACTTCTTTCTCGGAGGCCTGGCGGGCGGCAGCTATTTCCTGTCGGCGCTGATGGATTTGTTCGGGAGTCGCGAGCACCGTCGTCTCGCACACCTGGGGTACTACGTCGCGTTTCCGTGCCTGGTGCTCAGCGGCATTCTGCTCGCTGTCGATCTCGGAAGGCCCCTGCGGGCCTGGCACATGTTCATCCAGAGCAATACCTATCGGCCGATGTTCAAGTATTGGTCGCCCATGTCGATCGGCTCATGGGCACTCGCGAGCTTGGGGTTGTTCGCGTTCCTCTCGTTCCTGGCGGCGCTCGCCGAGGACGGACGGATCCGCTGGTCGGGGCTTCGCACATTACGTCCGCCGTCGCCGGTGGGCCGCATCGTCGCGGTGCTCGGAGGACTGCTCGGACTCTACGTGGCCGGCTACACGGGAGTCTTGTTGGCCGTGACGAATCGTCCGATCTGGTCCGACACACCGCTGCTCGGCGTACCGATCGGGTCGGACCACGCCCGCCGTGGCCGATCTGCATCGCATGGACGACTGGGTGATCGCGCTGGAGCTGCTGGTCTTGATCGCCGTCATCGTTTCGCTGGGGCCGGTCTTGCGCGCCTGGCTGGATGTCTGGGGGATCTTGCTCGCGATCGTGATCGTCCTCGGAATCATTGCGCCGCTCGTCCTTTCATGGCGCGCACGGCGGTTTCACGAGTTGAACATGGTGACCCCAGCCCTTCTGGTCTTGGTCGGCGGATTCCTCCTTCGTGTCGTCATCGTTTTCTCGGCACAATCGGTGTGAGATGAACAGGATCGCGCTTTTCATGCTGGTGACCGGCGTTGCGCTCGTCTCGGGCTGTGTCGGTGCCAGTCCCGAGGCCACGCGGACGCGCGGCGGCGGCCCCGGCGCCGACGTCGGCAACCGACGAAGCGTGGGGGAGCTGCACGAAGGCTCTGATCCGTTCTGGAAGGTGCCGGATCGAATTCCTGGTGAGCAGCATCCGCCTCTGGCCTCGGCCCGGCAGGCCCAGCAACTGAGCCGCAGATTATGCCAGCGGCCGCCGCCCTACGGTCTTCGAAGGAAGCGCCCGGAATGGGAATCGTGGCTCGCCGTCATCGAGGAAATCCTGCGTGAGACGGCCGCCCCCGAATGGGAGGCGGTTGTTGCGGCGGACGTGCATGCCCCACGGCCTGCGCTTCCGGTCCTCGCAGGCGCCACGGTCGCCGTCGACAGGAATTCGGTTGGCCGTTTATTCAAGCGCCTGGTCCGAATTGCCTCGCACACCGGAACACCGAAAATGGCGACGCTCGAAGCGGCGCTCCACGCTGATATCGACACGCTGCGGCTGTTCAACGCTTCCCTGTGCCAGGACAGCGGCAACATCGACGAGCTCGCGGCCGCTTCCGGCGCCGACGCCGAGGCGCTCCAGGCTGTGGCGGGTCTTCTCCCTCTGCCATTTCTCCATGCGTGCACCCGCAGGTGGGCGTCTTCACTTCCCGGAAGCTGGGTGGAAGGGTTCTGTCCCGTCTGCGGGGCCTGGCCGGCCTTTGCCGAAGTGCGCGGCATCGAGCGCAGCCGGTATTTCCGCTGCGCGCGGTGCGGCGGAGAATGGCATGCGCGCGCGTTGCACTGCCCCTACTGCGAGACGAGCGATCACGGCCAGCTCGTCTCACTGGTAGCGGAGAACGGCAACTCGAATGCCACGATCGATGCCTGCAGGCATTGCCTCCGTTACGTGAAGACGTTGACCCGATTACAGGGATGTCCGCCCGACACGGTCATGATCGAAGACCTTGGGACCGTCGATCTCGATGTTGCCGCGCTCGAATGCGGATACACCCGTCCGTCAGGCGCGGGACATCCGCTCGAGATCACCGTGACCGACACAGGCGCAAGGCGACGCTTCTTTACCTGGAGCTCATGAACCCCTTCAACGATGCATCGCCCGCGCTCCGCCCAGCCGAGGTCTGCAGGGCCCTCCTTGCCGCGCTCGAAGCCTCGGAAGGACGAAGACGAAAACGCAAGCGGGATCAGACGCCCGATGCCTTCGGGCTCGCGGTCAAGCGGGAGCTCTTGCGACAGGCGGTCGAAGACGATCCGCGGCCGGAAGCATTCGAAGAATGGCTGCTCAACTATCCTCTGACCTGCAAGGCGCGGGAGTTGGTCGGCCCCACTTTCGCCATGGCCAGAGCTGTGTTCGAGGAATGGCGCCTCGCCCATGCATTGGGAGAGTTCAGGCTCTGGCTCGAGCAGGGAGCGCCGTCGGACGATGCCGCCGATGGGATCAAGTAGCCAAGCGTGCGCCACGGCAATCGTGCTTGCCGGCGGCAGGAGCTCGCGGATGGGAACATCCAAGGCGCTGCTCCTCTTCGACGACCAGCCGCTGATCGTTCACGTGGTCGCCACTCTGCAGCGTCTGTTTGCCGACGTGGTGGTGGTGGCCGCGCCGGAACAGGATCTGCCGTGGATGCCCGTCCGGCTGGTATCGGACGAGGTCGCCTATCAGGGCCCCGTCGGTGGAATCTATTATGGGCTCACGGCAGCCGGCGGCGACGCCGCTTTTGTGACCTCCTGCGATTCGGTGTTTCTGAACGTCGATCTGATCGCACATCTTCTCGATCAGCTTCCCGAGCACGATGTCGTCGTCCCGCATTGGCAGGGCCGCTTTCAGCCGCTGCACGCGGTCTATCGAAGGAGCGTGTCGCCGCTCCTCGCCGAGCAGCTTGCGCGCGGGCAGCTGAGACCCGTCCATTTGTTCGACAAGGTTCGACTCCGCCGGGTCGACGAAGACGAGATCCGCCGCTTCGATCCTGAAGGCGTGAGCTTCTACAACATGAACACGCCGGAGGACTACGCCGAAGCACTGAAGCGGTGGAGCGTCACTCGAAGCGCTGGCCATTCGACTCAATGCACCGTCGAGCTCTTCGGGATTGCGCGGCTTCTCGCGCGAACGAGCGTAATCGCTCTCGCGCTGCCGGCGGCCGCCACGTTGTCAGACGCCTTTGCGGCGCTTGCCGAAAAGCTGCCGGTGCTGGTGGGCCGCGTCATCAGCGCCGATCGGACGCGTCTCGTCGACGGATATGCGTGCAACCTGAACGGACTGGCGTTCGTCCGGACGCCGACCGCCGTGGTCAATCCGGGAGACAGCCTGGTCATCCTATCGGCGGATGCGGGAGGTTAGCCGTGCACGGGTTCTTCGGTCGCCTGCTCCACGTCGATGTGACCAGCGGCCAGACCGCATACCACGATGTTGAAGAGTCGCGACTTCGCAAGTACCTGGGCGGCGTCGGCCTCGGCACGACTCTGCTTTACGAGTACGCTCCCGCAGGAGTCGATCCACTATCGCCGGCGAACCCGCTGATATTCGCGAGCGCGCCACTCGTCGGAACCGGCGTCACCACCACGGCGAAGTTCGCCGTACTGACCAAATCGCCTCTCACCGGGCTGATTGCCGACTCGCTCTCGTCGAGCCATTTTGCTCTGGAACTGAAACGTCTTGGCATCGACGGTCTGGTGATCACGGGTCGGGCGCCTTCGCTCGTCTACGTGTTCATCAATGGCCAGGACGTCGAGATGAGAGCCGCCGACCATCTCAGAGGCAAGACGCCCGACGAGACGCACTCGATCATCCGGTCCGAGCCGGGTTGCTCCACCGTGTGGGTGGCGTCCATCGGCGCAGCGGGTGAGAATCGGGTCCGCTTCGCCACCATCAGCAATGAAGGCCGGCACGCGGGCCGTGGCGGCGTTGGCGCGGTGATGGGCGCGAAGAACCTGAAGGCGATCGCGGTGTGCGGCGATCGAGCGACGTCGGTCGCGTACCCGAAGGAGGTCGAGACCATCGCCGATTCACTGCGCCGCCGCAGCGTGAGCTCTGTGACGGACAAATACCGAGGGTTGGGAACCGTCGCGAACCTGGCTGTGTTCAATCGCCTTGGCACGCTGCCCACCCGCAATTTCCAGCAGGCCACGTTCGAGCATGCCGATTCGCTCAGCGGCGAGAGGCTGACCGAAACCACCTTCAGCCGCCGGCACGGCTGCGCGTCGTGCACGATCCGCTGCGAGCGGCTCTTCAAATCTCATACAGGCGAAGAGCAGCGGCTCGAGTACGAGACGTTGTTCGCGTTGGGACCGCTGTGCGGCATCAGCGATCCCGACTGCGTTTTGCAGGCGGCCCGTCTATGCGACGACTACGGGCTCGACGCGATCAGCACCGGAGGCACGCTCTCGTGGGCGATCGAGACTGTCGAGAAAGGCTTGCTGCCCGAGGCGCGGGCACTCGGACTGCGCTTCGGCAACGCAGAGGGCGTCCTGACCGCCATTCAGGCGATTGCTGAGCGACGGGGTATCGGTGCGCTGCTGGCCGAAGGCTCGAGGCGTGCTGCGATGGAAGCCGGCGGCGGCAGCTCGTATTGGGCCATGCATGTCAAAGGCCTCGAGCTGCCGGGATACGATCCGCGCAGCCTGAAGACGATGGCGTTGGGTCTGGCGGTCAGCCCGCGCGGCGCTTGTCACAACCGGTCGGGCGCGTACGAGGCCGATTTTTCCGGAGAAGTAGACCGATTGCGCGGCGACTCACGGCGGGGCGCCATCGTCGCGGCATCGGAAGATTTCGCAGCGGTGCTGGATTCGCTGATCGTCTGCAAGTTCCTGCGCAAATGCTTCACCGACTTTTACACGGAGGCCGCAGAGATCCTCGCGCGGGTCACCGGCTGGGAGTACACCGGCGCCGAAATGCGCCGCGCCGGCGAGCGCATTCACACGTTGAAGAAGCTGTTCAACATCCGCGAAGGCTGGCGGCCCGACAGCGATTGGCTGCCCGAACGATTGTTGAGGGAAAACCTCCCGACGGGCATGGCCCGAGGCGTCGGGTTGTCTCCAGACGAGTTGGAGGAGATGATTCGCGGCTATTACCAGGCACGGGAGTGGGACGAAAATGGATTCGTTCCCGAGCGGAAGCTCGAACAGCTCGAAATCGCCACGTCCTGATCAGAACAGCTTCACGTCGACCGTTTCGCCCTTCTCCACGATTTCGGTGTTGGCTGGGATCTCGATGTAGCCGTCGGCGAGCGACATCGACGTGATATCGCCTGACGCCTTGAACGCGGGAAAGGCCTGACCATCGGCCACGCGGACCGTATAGAACTGATGGCGGCCCGTGGTCGACACAATCCGTTGGGCGATCGGCAGCGGTACTGTGTTCATCCGATAGGGCGGCAGGCGGGCCATGCGCCGCAATGCAGGCACGAGCAGCATGTACGCGTTCGACAGGCACGACGTCGGATAGCCGGGCATCCCGAAGAACGGCTTGCCGTCGATGGCGCCGAAGACGGTCGGCTTGCCGGGTTTCACCGCGATGCCATGAAACAGGATGTCGCCGCGACGCCCCAGGACGTCCAGGATCAGGTCGCGTTCGCCCACCGAGCTGCCGCCCGAGAACACCAGCACGTCGCAGGCGAGGCACGCGTCGATCGCCCGCTCGAGATCCTCGACCGTGTCTTCCGCCGTCTGAAACGAGATGGGCGTGCCCCCGTGCTCCGCGATGATCGTGCTCAACGTGAACTTGTTGATGTCGTAGATCTGTCCGGCCATTAGATTTCTACCCGGGTCCACGATTTCATTGCCGGTCGAGAGAATCGCGACGGTCGGCCGGGCGAACACCTCCACGTCGAGTGCGCCCAGCGCAGCGAGCGCGCCGATTCGGCTCGGGTTGAGGACATCCCCCGCGCGCAGGACGACCTGGTCCCGTACGATGTCGGCGCCCTGGCGGCCCACGTTCTGGCGCGGATACACGGGTGTGAACACTCGTACTTCGGTTGCGGTGGCGCGCTCGGTCTCTTCGACCATCACCACCGCGTCCGCGCCGTCGGGCATCGGAGCGCCCGTGGCGATCTCCACGCACGTGCCTCCGCTGACACGCGTGGTCGGCACCTGGCCTGTGTAGACCTTTTCCAGTACCCGAAGGGTTCGCGGCTCCAATTGGCTGGCACCGAACGTATCTTCCGCGCGCACGGCGAATCCGTCCATGGCGGCGCGCGCGAACGGCGGCACGTCGCGCGGCGACCGGACTTCCTCGGCGACGACGCGCCGGTCGGCCTCGAGGAGCGGCACGCGCTCGCAGCGATCGAGCGGACGGAACGTCTCGTCGATGATGGCACACGCCTCGGCGAGCGGGATCGTGTCCTTGATGGGCCGCATCCCTGTCTTCGACATCAGGCGCAGCATACCAGTCGTGGCCCGGGGCACAATCGCCCGAGACTGCGGTCGATGCAGCGACGGTCCCGTCCGCTTAGCCCGGGTGGAGCGGCAGCCGCAGACGGGCACGGGCGCCCGCACGGTCGCCCCGGTTCTCCAGGGAAAGGGTCCCCTGGTGTAGCTCGGCGATCTGCCGGCTCAGCGCGAGACCGATCCCCGTTCCCTGCGGCTTGGTGGTGAAGAACGGGACGAAGAGGTTCGACGCGTCCGCGATGCCGTGGCCTTCGTCGAGCACCGACACCTCGACGTGGGCGGCTCCGGCCGTCCAGGTCACCGTGACCCCGCCGCGCGTCTCCAGCGAGGCGTCCACTGCGTTGCGCACCAGGTTGATGAGGAGTTGGTCGAGCTGGTCGGCGTCGGCCTCGATGCGCACCTCGGGCCCCGGAGCGACGCTGACCCGGAGACGCTTCTCGAGCGCGGCGATGCGCCGGACCCACTCCTCCACCTCGACCTGGCCCAGCCGCGGCGGAGGCAGTCGCGCCAGCCGCGCATAGCTCGTCATGAAGCGCGAGAGGGACTCGGCCCTGCGCTCGATCACCTCGAGCCCCGACGCGACGTCCTCCCTCCAGCCGTCGTGCGGCGCGGGAGCTCGCAGCGTCTCCTGCACGCTCTGCGCGATGGAGTGGATGGGCGCGAGCGAGTTGTTGATCTCGTGGCCCAACACGCGCACGAGCCGCTGCCAGGCCTGCCGCTCCTCCTCGCGCAGCGCGCGGCGCAGATCCGCGAGCACCAGGAGCTGGTGGGGCTTGCCCCCCAACCGGAAGGTGCTGCGGCGGAGCTCGAACTTGCCGGCCCCCCCGGGCAGGGTCAATTCCAGGTTGCGCGGCGAAGGGCCGAGAAGCGCGGCCCCCAGCCCGAGCTGAATCGCGTCGCTGGAGGGGAGCCGCGAGAGCTCCGCGCCGAGGAGCCGCTCTCCGGCGCGGTTCGCCAGCACCGTCCGGCCGTTCTCGTCGAAGGCGAACACCGCCACCTCGATCTCGTCCATCACCCGCTGCAGCAGCGCGCCGGCCTCCAGCGACCCGAGCCGCTGCTCGCGCAGGGTGGCCGACAGCTCGTTCAGCTCCAGCATCAGCTCGCCGAGCGGATCGCCCAGACGCGCGCCGCGCCCGCGCACCGAGAAGTCGCCCTCGCGCAGCGCCGCGACCAGGTTCGACGCGGTCTGCAGAGGGCGCAGCACGCGCTCCCGGAGGGCGGCCGACACCAGGAGCCACACCACCACCACCACCGCTCCCACCGTCCAGGTGACCTTCGCGGAATAGTCGCCCGCGGCGAGCAGCCCCAGCGTCGCGACCACCGCGGGCAGCCCGGCGAAGAGCGACAGGAGGAAGATGCGGACGTCGTGCGGCTGCGGGCGGCGCTTCACGTGGAGAACGCATCCCATACCGTCCGCGCGGTGAAAAGCTCAGCGGCCGCCGAATACGGCGGCGGCTGTCGCGCAATGCTCACCCCTGCGCCTTGAGGCCGTGGTGCTGCAGCCTGCGATACAGGGCGCTGCGCGAGACGCCCAGCTCGCGGGCGGCTTCGCTGACGTTCCCCGCGCAGCGCGAGAGCGCCCGCTGGATGAGGTGGCGCTCCGCCTCGTCGAGGGTCATCGACTCGTAGAGCTGTCCTGCCTCCCGGCGCCCGCCGGAGGTGAGGAACAGGTCCTCGGCCGCGATCCGCTCGCCGCGCGCCATGAGGACCGAGCGCTCCACCGCGTGCTCCAGCTCGCGCACGTTGCCCGTCCAGGGATGGCGCACCAGCGCCTCCAGCGCGTCGGGGTGGAAGCCCTTCAGCGCCTTGCCGTACTTCGCCGCCTGCTGCGCGAGGAAGTGCTGCGCCAGGTGCGGGATGTCCTCGCCGCGCTCCCGCAGCGGAGGGAGATGGATCTCCACCGTGTTCAGCCGGTAGAGCAAGTCCTCGCGGAACCGGCCCTGGCCCACCTCGTCGGCGAGCCGGGCATTGGTGGCGGCGATCACGCGCACGTCGGCCTTCTTCACCTTGGAGGAGCCGACCGGGTTGAACTCGCCGGTCTGCAGCACGCGCAAGAGCTTCGCCTGCTGCGCCATGGGCATGTTGGCCACTTCGTCGAGGAACAGGGTCCCGCCGTCGGCCAGCTCGAAGGCGCCCGTCCGGTCGGTCTTCGCGTCGGTGAAGGCGCCGCGCACGTGTCCGAACAGCTCGCTCTCGAAGACGCCTTCCGACAATCCGCCCGCGTTCACCGCCACCAGCGTCCTTCCCGCGCGCTTGCTGCTCTGGTGCAGCCAGCGCGCGACCACCTCCTTGCCGGTGCCGTGCTCGCCGGTGATGAGCACGTTTGCGTCGCTCGGCCCCACCCGCTCGAGCAGCCGCAGCACGGGCTGCATCGAGGCCGCGTGCGCCACCATCGGCGGCAGGTTGCCGCGCAGGCGCGAGTTCTCCTCCTCGAGCCGCCGGCTCCTGCGCAGCGCGCGCCCCAGCTCGATCTGCGTGCGCAGAGTGGTGAGGAGGCGCGCGTTGTCCCACGGCTTCTGCACGTAGTCGCGCGCGCCGCGCCGCATCGCCTCCACGGCGCCCTCCACGCTGCCCCAGGCGGTCATCACCACCACCGGCAGCGTGGCGTCCTGGCCGCGCACCTGCGCGAGCAGGTCGAGCCCCTCCTTCCCGGAGGTCGTGTCGCGCGTGTAGTTCAGGTCCATCAGCACCGCGTCGAAGTCCGCCTCTTGCAGCGCCGCCAGCACGCCGGCCGGCGAGGCGGCGGGCACGAGCTCGAATCCCTCCCGCCGCAGCAGGAGGCGAAGCGCCTCCAGCACGTCGGGCTGATCGTCCGCAACCAGGATCTTCACTTCTCTATCCACCCGTCGCGCAAGCGCACGATGCGGTTCCCGTACGAGGCGTTCTTCTCGGAATGAGTGACCTGCACGATGGTGGTCCCCGCGCGGTTCAGCTCGGTGAAAAGCCGCATGATCTCGTCAGCCTGTGCCGAGTGCAGGTTGCCGGTCGGCTCGTCCGCGAGCAAGAGCGGAGGCTTGGCGATCACCGCGCGGGCCACGCCCACCAGCTGCTGCTGCCCTCCGGAAAGCTGCGTCGGGTAGAGGTCCTTCTTCCCGACCATCTGGAAACGGTCGAGCGTGTCCGCCACCAGCGCCTGCCGCTCCTTGGAGGAGAGGCCGCGATAGCTGAGCGGCACTTCCAGGTTCTCCGCCACGGTCAGCCCGTCGAGCAGGTGGTATTGCTGGAAGACGAAGCCGACCGCCTTCTTGCCCAGCTCTCCGCGCGCTTTCGCGGACAGCGTGTCTACCCGGTCGCCCATCAGCTCGTATTCGCCGGTCCACCCGGCGTCGAGCAGGCCCAGGATGGCGAGCAGCGTGGACTTGCCCGCGCCGGAAGGGCCCATCACGGTGACGAACTCGCCCCGCTCGATCTCCAGGTCGACGCGGCGGAGCAGGAAGAGCTGCCCGCTCCCTTGCTTGACGGCTTTCTCCAGGTTGCGCAAACGGATCATCGTCTACTCCGCGTAACGCAGGTCGCGCAGCACCGCGTCCATGTAAGCCTCCTCGAGTGGCCGCCCATCGGGCGGCCCTGCGCTGTTCACATCGCGGCGGTCATGGCCTGCATTCAGGCAGACGGAGCTAGCTGTCCCTCGCCTGCGGGCGAGCTCGACTCGTCGACGATCCGTCCGTCGAAGAGCGTCACCGTGCGCGAGGCGAGCCGCGCGTACGCGGGGTCATGCGTGACCATGATCAGCGTCGAGCCGGACTGGTGCAGCTCGCGCAAGAGCTTCATCACCGCCTGGCCGTTCTTCGAGTCGAGGTTCCCGGTGGGCTCGTCGGCGAGCAAGATCAGCGGGTCACCGGCCACCGCCCGCGCCACCGCCACGCGCTGCTGCTGGCCGCCGGAGAGCTGCCCGGGCATGTGGCGCGCCCGGTGCGACATGCCCACCCGCTCCAGCGCCTGCTCGACGCGCTTCTTGCGCTCGTCGGGCGCCATGCCGCGGTAGGTGAGCGGCAGCTCCACGTTCTCGAAGACCGTGAGGTCGCCGATGAGGTTGAAGCTCTGGAAGATGAACCCGATGTGCTTGTTGCGCACGTGCGCGCGGTCGGCCGGGGAGAGATCCTGCACAGGCTTCCCGTCGAGCAGGAAGGTGCCGGCGCTGGGCGTGTCGAGCAGCCCGAGCAGGGCCAGCAAGGTGGTCTTCCCCGATCCGGAAGGACCGACGATGGCGAGCCACTCGCCCTTCTTGACCGCGAGATGCACGTCGGAGAGCGCGTGCGTCTCCACCTCGTCGGTGAGGAACACCTTTCGGATCCCCTGCAGCTCGAGCAGCGTCGGGGCGGGTCCCGAGACGAGCTGCGGTCCGGGCACGGCGGGGGTCGGGTTGGTCTCCATTCAGCGCAGCCTCACACGTTCGGCGTTGTCGTACTGGGTCATGTCGGAGAGGACGACGCCGTCCCCCTCCGCAAGGCCGTCGCGCACCTCGATGGTGCTGACCGAGCTGCGGCCCAGGCGAACCTTGGTACGGACCGCGAGGTCGCCGTCTTTCGTCAGCTTGAACAGCTCGACGGTGGCGTCGGGCTGCGCGCCGGCCGGCCGGCCGACGTAGAGCACGTCGTCGAGCTTCTCCAGCTCGATGGTGCCCTCGACGGTCAGGTCGGGCCGGGCCCCCCTGGGCAGCTCGGCAGGTAGCGCCACCTCGACCTCGACGGATCCCTGGGCCGCGGAGGGCGCGATGCGCGCCACCTTCCCCTGGACGACCCCGTTGCGGGTGTCGATCTCGGCCTTCTGCTGCAGGGCGACGTCGCGCGCCTGCGTCTCGGGGATGCGGACGATGGCCTTGAGCCGCTCGGGCTTCACCACCTTGGCGAGCAACGCGCCCGGAGTGACCCACTGCCCCAGCTCGAGCGGCAGCTCGCTCAAGACGCCCTCGTCGATCGACTTGACCTTCATCGACTCGACCTGCTTCTGCCGGAAGGCCACCACAGCCTTGAGGCGCTCGATCTGCGCCTCCTGGGCGCGCACCTGGTCGCGCAGGCTGCCCCGCATGACGGTGAGGCGCTGCTCCTCGATGTCGCTTCGGTTGGACAGCTCCTCGGCCCGGTCGAGCTGCTGCCTCATCTCGATGTCGGAGACCACGCCCTTCAAGTCGCGGATGGCGTCCGCCTTGCGCCGCGCGTCCTGGGCGTCGGTGCGCAGGGTGGCCATCGTCGAGCGCTGCGCCAGCGCTTGCGTGTGCAGCGTGTTGCGCAGGTTGATCAGATCCACCGTGGCTTGCGCGAGCTGCCGTTCGGCGTCCAGCTCCTGCAACATCACGTCGGGGTTGGACAGCTCGAGCAGGATGGCGCCGGTCTCGACCTTCGCGCCGGGACGCAGCGGAAGCCGCTCCACGCGCCCCGCGGTGTCCGCGGTGATCCAGCGGATCTGCTCCGGCACCAGCGTGCCCGGCCCCTTCACCTGGCGAAGCATCGCGCCGCGCTTCACCGTGTCGGTCCACACTGCGCCGCGATCGACCGTGGGCGCCGCCGCCTTCAGGCGGGACAACCCGACCGTGATTGCGACGACCGCGAGAACGCCTCCCGCGGCGAGCGCGACGTTGCGCTTCGTCTTCGGAGCCTTCTTGCGCGGAATGTCGACCACGCTGCCTGGGGATCTACCGGCAATCTGCTCGTTCGCCTGCATCGCGGGGTCAAAGAGCGAACTTCGTGCCAGGAGCGGAACCGCCCGAAACCGGCCCGAAACGACCTCCTGGCGGCGATTTCCGCCCATCCCTGGGATCCCGCGATCCCAGGATCGGACACCTCTCCGGCGCCCGGCGCGACGGCCGGAGCGCCCCGCTACTTCGGAGCGGGCGACGCCTGCGGAGCCGCCGGTTTCGCAGCGGCGGGAGCTTCGGGAGCGGCGGCCGCCGGCAGGTCTTTCCGGTACTCCGGTCGATACGGCCCGGCGGGGAAGCCGGGTCCGGGGTATGCCATGGCAGTCGCGTTGGCCCGCCTCGCCAGCGGCATGTAGTTCGGGGCCGCCTTGGCCACGATGGCCGCTGCGATCGCGCCGGCGAGACCGCCGCCGCCGCTGTCGGAAGAGTAGACGCCCGTCTCGTGGTCCTTCCACAGCTCCTCGCCCGTCCGGCCGTCCTTGAGCACGTAGTCGAACTCAACCGTCACCTGCGTGGTCAGGAACAGGTACTTGGCCGTCCACTGCTCGATGGTGACGAAGAGGACCGCGTCCGCTCCGAACAGCGCGCACAACCGCACCGGGTCGGTGCCGTGCACGAGCGAGGCGTCGGCCAGCCCGTCGTCCTCGAGCATCCGCTTCACCAGATTCACCGGGAAGACGTAGTAGCCGCGCTCGGCGAGCGGCACCGAAAGCGTGGACAGGAAGTAGTCCGCCGCATCGACGTCGACGCTCTTGTTGACCACCGGCACGACGAGGAGCGCGCGCGGGTTCGAGGAGACGAGCTTCGAGTAGTCCTTCTTCGCCGGCTGCGCGCAGGCGGCGGCGAGGGCGGCGACGAGCAGCAAGCGCTTCATTTTTTCCCCTTCTCGACGGCCGAAGCGGGCACGGCGGCGGGGGTGGTCGCGGGCGCCTTGGCGCGGGCCACGTTGCGGATCAGCTTGTCCATCAGCGGCCGCGACTCGGGCCACTGCTTGCTTTCCTTCTCGAAGTAGACCACCGCCTCCGTGCCGCGGCCTTCCTCGTACAGGGCCCAGCCGTACTCGGCGTAGCACCCGGGCGGGACCAGCCCTCCCTTCGCCTCGGCCTCCTCGATGACGCCCGACAGCTTGGCGACGAATTCGTCGCGCCTCTGCGGATTCTTGTAGTGGTCGTAGAGGGCCTGATCGTAGCCGCCCCACCGGTACATCGTGTTCTGCGCGCAGCCGAAGGGCGCGACTCCGGCCAGGGCGGCGAGCGCGCCGAGCACGTTTTGCGGGCGCATGGTCAGTGCACCTGGATGGTCTTCGTCTCGCTCTCGACGAAGACGGTCTGGCGGAAGAGGACCTTGCCGGAAGTGTCGCGCACGTCCACCACGTGGGTCCCGGGCTCGACCACCAGCACCGCCGGCTGGCCGTCGTATTCCCCGGCGTTGCCGATGCGGTTCCCGTCCACGAAGAGCTGGGATCCGCGCGGCGCGCCTTCGAACGCCAGGCTCGGCCGCGAGTCCGTGCTGCGCACCGTCGTCGAGGGCATGGCGCAGGCGGCGATCGAGAGCGCCGCTGCGGCGAGGAAACCTCTCATTGCGCACCTCCGCGGGCCGGTTCGGCCACGAACAGGGTTGCGAGGGCGCCGGCATCCACCGTCCCCGTGGTCACCTCGCACACCGAGCCTTCGTTGGTCTCGCTGTCACCGAACAGGCTGACCACCCTCACGGTCGCCACCTGGCGCGGCGGCAGCGCGATCTCGAAACCCGACTGCTTGCTCTTGGCGGTGCCGGTGGCCTGCAGCACGGCCAGCGTGTCGCCGGCCTTGAGGCCCTGCCGTTCGCCGCCCGAGATGAAGACCTGGGTCCCGCGAACCTCGAGGATGTCGGTCCGCCAGGGACGGTCGTAGAGCCTGTCCACCAGCCGGTCGACGACGTCCGAGATCGCGGCCGCGATCGCGCGGTCGTTCAAGGTGGCGTCGTACTCGGCGCGGCTGCCGAAGCCGGCGATCTCGCCGCTTTCGGTGCTGGCCTCCCCCGATCCGTTGGCCGAGAAGTAGGCGAGGCCCGTCTTCACGTCGACCAGCCGGATGTCGACCTTGGCCTTCGCGAGCTGCAGCTTGGTGCTGCTGAGGAAGCCGCTCTTGCCTCCGACCGAGCGGCCGAACTCGGTGACGGATCCCGAGATCACCGTGTCCGCGCCGATCATCGATCCGCCCGAGAGCTTCTGCTCGCGCTCCAGCTTGGCGGCGTCGGGACGCTCCAGCACGAGGAACTTCCCCGAGAGCACCAGGCGGGACATGAGCATGTCGCCGGCCTGTTTGCCGATGCGGTCCAGGTCCTGGTCGGTGAGCAGCGAGCGCCCGTAGTTGCTCTCGTTGGTGAAGCGGGCGATGGCGATCTTCGTCTTGTAGCGGTGCGCCGCCGGCGCCTGTGCCGCGGATTGCGCGGCGATCTGCTTGCCGCGAGAGACGGGCGATTCGACGGGCACCGGCCGTTCCGAGACCGTTGCGCAGGCGGAAAGCAGCAGCCCGGCGAGGGCGACGCGAAGTCGATTCATGGTGGGCCTCCCGACCGCAATCCTAGCCGACCCGGCCGGACAGCGAGAAGGGGGGTGCTCGCCAGGCCGGTCTCCGCAAAGCCGGGCGGCAAGCCGTCAATGAGTGGCAGCGATATGGACTATTCCGCCCGGAGTGCGATGGCAGGGTTCAACCGGGCGGCAGGTGTGCCCCGGACGCACTACGCCGAAGCCGGAAAGGGCTCCCCCGACAGCGTGAGCAGCGCGCTGCGCCCGTGCTCGCGAACCTGCGGGGCCAAGGAGGTACTGAGTGACGTTTCCGTCGGGACATGGATTTTTGCCACGTCGTCCATCCGGCCGGGCGCCCGGCGGGTTCTGCCACAGAGGTGACAGCGTCCTCCCCCTCGACGCTGCCGGTGGCCCGGGTGCGAGCGGATGCGTAGGCTTCCGGACATGGCCAGAGGCATTGGAGAGAATCCCGCTCGCAGCCCCGCGGCGCATCTTCAAGCACTCGACTACCCCGCCACCCGCGAGGAGATCGTTCAGACCGCGGCCGACAACGAGGCCCCGGTCGAGGTGATCAACTTCCTCAAGTCGCTTCCCAAGGAGCGATACGATTCCTACGAGGAGGCGTTGCGCGACTTCGCCGAAGCGGAACGCCGCTTTGGTCTCGGCAACGTCGCCGACGGCGGACGCAGCCGCGAGGACATCGGCAAGAAGGCCGTCGAATCCCCCGACGCGCCCACCCACCATCCCTGACCCGCTCGTCCGCGAGCAGGACCAAAAGCGTTTCACGCGAAGCGTGGAAGGGATGGAAGCGCGGAAGATCTTTTTTGAATTGCTCGACCGGGCGCCTGCGCTCGATCACGCGAACCCCATCTGCTTCCGCGCTTCTAGTCTTGGGACGGGCGCTTACTTGGGTTCGGGGACGCCTCGGGGCGGTTCGCCGATCTTGCCGCCCGGAGGTTGGTATTCCGGAGCGGGTTCCTCGAGCTGGGCGGGGATGTCGGTGCCGAAAGGGGCGCCGGCCGGCGTAGAGAGCGGGAACCGGGTTGCCACGTCGGCAACGGTCAGCGTGATGATCAGCGCCACGAAGACGAACGAGGTGCCGATCACGATCCGGTTGGCGCCTTTCTGCTCCCACAGGTGCATGAAGAAGAGGATCACCAACAGCGACTTGGTCACCGCGATGGTCAGCGCGAGCGGCAGCGCCCAGGTGCCCAGGTGCATGCGGCCCGTCACGTACGTGGTCAAGGTGAGGATGAGCAGCGCCACCCAGACGAGGAGGTAGGGCAGGGCGGAATGGTGCTCGCCGTTGTCGGCCACGGCTTCGAGTCCTCCTAGATGAGGTACAGCAGCGGAAAGAGGAAGATCCAGATCAGGTCGACCAGGTGCCAGTAGAGGCCCGCCAGCTCGATCCCGACGTAGTAGCGCGGGCTGTAGTAGCCGCGCGAGGTCCGCCAGGCGATGACTGACAGCACGGTCATGCCGATCAGCACGTGCAGCCCGTGCAGGCCGGTCATGAGGAAGTACACGGCCCAGTACATCTCGGCGCCCGGCAGGCGCACGCCTTCGAATCGGTAGAAGCGCCCGGGCAACTGGTGCTCGTGGAAGTGCGCCGTGTACTCGATGGCCTTGATGCCGAGGAAGGCGAGCGCGAAGACGAGAGTGATGAGAAGGCAGGCGACCGCGGCACGCTGCCGGCCGGCGCGGACGAAGTGGATGGCGAGCGCCACCGTCAGCGAGCTGGTGATGAGGACGATGGTGTTCACCGTGCCGGCCCAGATCTCGCTGGTGCGGGACGAGGCGGCGAAGGCGACGGGGAACGAGTACCGGTACACCGCGTAGCCGACGAACAATCCGGAGAAGAGCAGCACCTCGGTGCAGAGGAAGAGCCACATGCCCAGGCGGGAGGCATCCACCTGCCTCTCCAGGCTGGAGAAGTGGTGCGCGAGGTGCGGGTCGTGGGCCGGATGCTCTCCGGGCGGGAGCGCGGCGGCTTCAGACATCGGCGTACACCCCGCTGGGCGCGTGCGTCCGGTAGTCGTGCGGGTCCTGGGTGATGTGGGGGATCTGGTCGAAGTTGTGCGTGGGCGGCGGAGAGTCCGTCATCCATTCGAACCCCTTCGACCGCCAGGGGTTCTGCTCGCAACGCGGTCCCCACCGCAGCGCGATCACCAGGTAGATGAAGATGATGATGAAGCCGAATCCGAGCAGCGTGGCTCCGGCGGTGGAGGCCACGTTGAGCGCCTGGAAGTGCTCCGGGTACTGGTAGTACCGGCGCGGCATCCCGTTGTTGCCCAGGAGGAACTGCGGGATGAACGTCGCGTTGAATCCCAGGATGATGAGCGACGCGGCCACCAGGCCCCAGCCTTCGTGGTAGGTGCGGCCGAACATCTTCGGGAACCAGTAGTGCAGGGCGGCGAGGAAGGCCATGATCACCGCACCCACCATGATGAAGTGGAAGTGCGCGACGACGAAGTAGGTGTCGTGCCAGTGCACGTCGAGCGCCACCGTGGCGAGCGCGACGCCCGTCATGCCGCCGAACACCAGGAAGAAGAGGAAGCCGCAGATGTACGCGAACGGCGTCTTGAAGCTGATCGCGCCGCGGTACATGGTGCCCACCCAGTTGAAGACCTTCACGGCGGTGAAGATCCCCACGAACATGGAGAGGACGCCGAACACGCCGTTGTCGAAGACCGACTGGCCGGCGACGAAGAGGTGGTGTCCCCAGGTGAAGAAACCGACGAAGGCGATGCCCAGCGAAGAGAACGCGATCGCGCGGTACCCGAACGGGTTCTTGCGCGAGAACGTCGCCACGCACTCGCTGATCACCGCCATGGCGGGCAGCACCATGATGTAGACGGCGGGGTGCGAATAGAACCAGAAGAAATGCTGGAAGAGCACCGGATCGCCGCCCCGCGCCGGGTCGAAGATCCCGAATCCCATGACGCGCTCGGCGGCGACCAGGAGCATGGTGAGGCCGATCACCGGAGTGGCCAGCACCTGGATGATGCTGGTCGCATAGATGCCCCACACGAACAGCGGCAGACGCATCCAGCCCACGCCGGGCGCGCGCAAGGTGTGCACGGTGGCGATGAAGTTGATCCCCGTCATGATCGAGGAGAACCCGAGGACGAAGATCCCGAGGAGCAGCGGGAGCAGCATCGTCGGCGTGGTGGTGCTGTAGGGCGTGTAGAAGGTCCAGCCCGTGTCCGCGCCGCCGTGCACCATCGCCCAGAGGGCCAGGACCGCCCCCGCGGCGTAGACGTAGAACGAGGCCAGGTTGAGTCGCGGGAACGCCACGTCGCGCGCGCCGATCATCAGCGGCAGCACGAAGTTGCCGAACCCGGACGGGATCGCCGGGATCATGAAGAGGAAGATCATCGTCACGCCGTGCAGCGTGAAGAGGCGATTGTAGGTGAGCGCGTCGAAGAGGAACGGCCCCGGGTAGAGCACCTTCAACCGGATCGCCAGGGCGAAGACGCCGCCGAGGAACAGGAAGAAGATCACCGCGGCGAGGAACATGACGCCCACGCGCTTGTGATCGCGCGTGTTCAGCCAGCTCATCACGGTGGTGCCGTCGGTCAGGTAGGACTCCTGGGCCGGCGGCGCGCCGAGCTTTTCCCTATCTTCCTCGGACTGGCGCATAGGCCGGACCCTCCGACGCTCCCCTGCGGACTGCGTCGCTCTGCAGGGACTTGATGTACTCGACGACCGCGGCCACTTCCGGGCCCGCCATCTTGTTGGCGAAGCTGGGCATCACCGGCTGGAACCCGTCCACGATCTTGGCGAACGGGTCCATCATCGACTCGGTGATGTATCCCTCGTCGACGGTGATGGTGCGACCGTCGGTCAGCTTCTCGCGGCGGCCGTACAGATCGAGCCAGGTGGGGCCGATGTGCTGCGAGCCGTCGGTGCTGTGGCACTTCACGCAGCCCTGGTCCTGCGCGATGCGCCGTCCCTGGTCGACCAGGTTGCCGAGGGGCGGCGCGAAGTCGAGCGCGGTGGGCGGTCCGTCCTGCTTGGTGGCGAGGCCGCGGTGCTGCGCGCTCACCCAGTCCTCGTACTCCTCGGTCTTGAGCACGATCACCTCGCCCCGCATGATCGAGTGCCCCGCTCCACAGTACTCGGCGCAGAGGATCTGGAAGCGCCCCGGCTCGACGGCCTGGAACCAGACCTGGGAGTAGCGGCCGGGGATGACGTCCTGCTTCACGCGGAACTCGGGCACGTAGAACGAGTGGATCACGTCGCGCGAGGTCATCAAGAGCCGCACCGGGCGGCCGGCCGGGATGCGCAGCACGTTCACCGAGTTGGGCCCGCCCGGATAGGCGAACTTCCACATCCACTTCTTGCCCTGGACGTAGATGTCCATCGCGTCGGAGGGAGGCGTCGCCAGCCCGATCGAAGTGCGGTACCCGATCACCCACCAGAGCAGGAAGAAGGCGAGCGGCACGACCACGAAGGCCGTCTCGAGCAACAGGCTCGGCTCGATGTGCGGCGTGGTCTGCGTCTCGCTGCGCCTGCGATACCGGATGAAGAAGAAGATGGCGGTGAGCCCCACCGCCGTGGACATGATCATGGTGGTCAGGATGACGAAGTAATGCAGCCGGTCCACCTCGTAGGCGAAGGTGGACGCCTGATCGGGCAGGAAGAGGAAGCGGCGCAGCGTCTCGTTCATGCCGCGCTCCTCTTCCGCTTCCACTCCTGCCTCCAGAGCAACGCGAGCCCGACCACGAGCCCCAGGCCGGAGAGGAGCGCTCCGCCGCGGACGAAGTTGGTCGCGTACACGCGATAGCGGCCGGTCCCGGGGTCGTACCGGAAGCACTTGAGCAGCACGCGGTCGAAGCTGGTCCCGACGCGGCCGTCGCTCGCCTCGACCAGGGAGAGGCGGAGCTCGCGTCCGGGGAAGTCGACGCCGTACAGGTAGCGGGAGATGCGGCCCTCCGGAGTGAGCACGAACGCCACGGCCGGGTGGGCGAACTGCGCGGTGGGAGCGTCATAGCGGTACTTGAAGCCGAGCGCCTCGGCGAGCGCGCGCACGTTCGGCTCGCCGCCGGTAAGGAACGGCCAGTCCTGCGCATGCGCTTTGTCCAGACCCTTCAACGCGGCCAGGTACCCGCGCTGCGCCTCGCCCGCGGCGCGCGGCGTATCCTTCGGATCGAAGCTGAGCGTGATGCCCTGGTAGTCCTTGCCGAGCTGCAGGCCGGTATCGTTGAGCCCCTTCACGAGGCCCTTCATCACCAGGCTGCAGAGCATCGGGCACTGGAAGTAGACCAGCGTGACCACCACGGGCTTGCCGCGGCCGAGGAAATCCTGCAGGGCCACGTCGTTGTGGAAGGCGTCGTAGAAGCGCAGACCGGCGGGGATCGGCTCGCCGAGGCGCTCGACCACGTCGACGCTCTCGTCGCCGATCGGCTTGAGCGGCGCGTAGCCGTATCCGCCACCCGCGGGCGAAGGATCGGTGGAGGTTGCGACCAATGCGATGAGCAGCGCGGCGATCACGGCTTCTTCCCCTGCTCCTGCGAGAGGAGCTGGTCGATCGCCTTGTCGATGGGCACGTGGATGAGGCCCCTCTGCGGGTCGACCCAGCCGTAGCTGTTCAGCCGCTGCAGCGCCTCGCGGCGGTACTGCGCGGCCCCCCGCGTCGTCTCGAACGGGGTCTGATCGACGATGCCGATCTCGGCCTTGCCGATCTCCTTGCCCACCGGGAGCGGTCCCGCGGGCGACAGCGTCTTTGCGGTGCGATCCAGGATGCGCGCCGACCACACCGTCGCCGCGCCGAAGACGATCAGCGCGATCACGCCCACCGTCACGACCTTGAAGCCGGCGATGTGCTCGTCCGCCTGCGCCTCGGGCGGTGGGAGATGCTCGGTGCTGTGGGACGGCTCGTGGCTCATGGCTGCACGTACCTCAACGAATCCTCGAGATAGGGGTCGCCGATCGGCACCAGGTACTTGCCGCGCATACGCCACAGAGCGGATGCCGCCCAGACGCCGCCCACGCCGACGAAGGCGGTGATCAGGGTCCAGTGGAGCCCCAGGTTCGCCGGCGCCCACCTCGTCCCGAAGTCGTGCATCTGCGCGCTGGGGAAGACGAGCCAGATCAGGTCGATCAGGTGCATGAAGAGGAGCCAGCCCGCGACGACCGAGAGCGCCTTCGGACGCATCTTGAGGTCGCGGGAGAGGAGCACGAAGAAGGGCACGATGAAGCGCCCGAAGGCGAGCAGGAGGGCGAAGGGGCGCCACGCGCCGCGGGTGCGCACCAGGAACCACGGCACCTCCTCGGGGAGGTTGGCGTGGAACATGAGCATGTACTGCGAGAAGGCGATGTAGCCCCAGAAGCAGACGAACGCGAACAGCAGCTTGCCCAGGTTGTGGAAGTGCGGCTTCTTGACGAGCTCGCTGAACGATCCCGGCTCGTGCACGAAGGCGAGAATCAGGATGAGCAGCGAAAGCCCCGCGACGAACGAGCCCGTGAGGAAGTAGACGCCGAACAGGGTCGAGAACCAGGTCGGGTTCAACGACATCACCCAGTCGAACGCGGCGAAGGTGGCCGCGAGGGCGACCAGCGGCAGCCCCACCGATCCCCAGCGGCGGTTGGATGCCGTCCAGTGCGGCGCGCCGTCCTCGTCCTGCGCAACCGAGTGCCGGTAGAGGAGCTCCGAGATGAGCAGCCAGATGGCGAAATAGATCGCGGCCCGCCAGAGGAACCCGGGCAGGTTGAGATAGCCGTGCTTGTGCTCGATGTTGCGCAGCACTTCCTCGCCGAGCCCGGCGGGCGGGTCGATCCACACGTAGATCTTCCTCGCCGCCAGCGCGATGGGGATGAACAGCACGGCCAGCGCGGGCAGCGGCGCGTGTATCGCCTCGATGGCGCGCCGGAGAACGATGTGCCACCGGGCGCGCGCGGCATACTTCGCCATGTTGAGCGCGAGCATGCCGAGGGTCAGCCCGAGGAAGTAGAGGAACGCGACCAGGTACGAGAGCATCGTGCGCCGCGCGTCGAACAGGTATCCGACGGCGGTCAGCGCGAGCCCGGCGGTTCCGGCGACCGCACAGCCGACCAGGGCGGTCCGGCTCCCTTGCCAGCGCGGCAGATCGTCGAGAGAGACGGGCTCGTGGTTCATCGCGGCTTCTCCTTCGACAACCTCTCGCGCTCCTGCGGGGGCGCCAGCGCCAGCGGTGCCGCCTGGCTGAGCTGCAGCGCCCGCAGGTAGGCGATCACCGCCCACCGCTCTTCGACGGTCAGCTCCGCCGCGTAGCCCGGCATCAGGCCGAACCCGTTCGCGATCACCTGGTAGTAGTGCCCCACAGCCATGCCGGCGCGGTCGTGCAGATTGGGCGGGAGCCGGAGCGCCATGTTCGCCGCCACCGGGCTGCGCCCGTCCCCGACCAGCCCGTGGCAGGTAGCGCAATAGATGTCGAACTTGCGGTGCCCCACCTCGAGGAGGGCGCGCGTGAGCGGGACCGGGATCTCCGTCACGTCCTTCTCTCCGACCTGGCCCTGGGTGAGCGCCGGGTTTCCGACGATGCGCTCGCGCGGGACGGTGCCCGTCGGCGGCTGGCGCATGGCGCGTCCGTCCTCGAAGAAGGGGTTCGCGGCGAAGGCGCGGGCCTTGGGCTGGCGCTCCATCGGGTCGAAGATGGTCTCGTCGGCGCAGGCAGCGAGCAGCGCGGAGGCGAGGAGGGCCCAGGCGTTGCGCATCACTTCTCCTCCCTCACCTGGGTCACGCGGCCAGCTCCCAGCTCGCGCAGCGTGCGCTCCAGGTCCGCCGGCTCCTCGCCGTCGCGCAGCTCGGCGCTGAGCCAGAACTTGTCGAGGGAAGCGGAGCGGAACGCCTCCGCCTCGAAGACGGGGTGGTAGGTGCGCGGGAGGCCGAAGAAGTAGAAGAGGCTGCCGAAGAAGATGGTCAGCACGCAGGCCAGCACGCCCGATTCGAAGGTGACCGGAATGTTGGTCGGCCAGGCGTGGGGTGGCCGGTTGGCGACGTTGATCTCGTAGTCGACCGCGTTGGTCCACCACTGCAGGACGTAGCCGCCGGCGGCGCCGGAGAGGCCGGCGATGAGGGCCACGAGCGGCACCTTGGATCGGGGCAGCGCGAGCGCCTGGTCGATGCCATGGACCGGGTAGGGCGAGTACGCGTCGAGCCCTTCCCGCCCGGACTCGCGCAGCTTGCGCGCCGCCTCGACCATCGGCTCGGGCTCGGCGAACTCGGCCAGGACGAGGCGCTTCATCTCTTGTCCTCCTCGCCCAGCTCGAGCTCCGTCGCATGGACCAGCTCCTGCGAGAACTCGGGAATCTCGTGGTGCTCGTGCGCGTGCTGCAGCTCGTGCCGGAGCTCCTTCACCTCCTGCACGGCCACCGCGGGCAGGAACTTGAGGAAGAGCAGGAAGAGCAGGCTGAAGAAGCAGATGGTCCCTGCCAACAGGGAGAGGTCCACCCAGGTCGGCTTGTAGATTGCCCAGCTCGAGGGCAGGAAGTCGCGGTGCAGCGAGATCACCACGATGACGAATCGCTCGCACCACATGCCGACGTTGATGAAGATGGACGCGACCCACATCACGTACACGTTGGTGCGCCCGAGCTTCGACCAGAAGATGCTCGGCACCACGATGTTGCAGAACACCATCAGCCAGAAGATGGGGACGTACGGATCCTGCGCGGCGGACTTGAATGGGCCGTAGAAGAGGCCGCGGCGGTTTGCGTACTGGTAGAAGTCGTACGGATTGCCGCTGTACCAGGAAAGGAAATGCTCCATCAGGTAGCCGTAGCCGACGATCAGGCTGGTCGTGAGCATGATCTTGCACATCGCCTCGAGGTGACGCGCGGTCACCACGTGCTTGAGCCCGAGGAAGCGGCGCGCCGGAATCATCAGCGTCATCACCATCGCGAATCCGCTGAACACGGCGCCGGCGACGAAGTAGGGCGGGAAGATGGTCTCGTGCCAGCCGGGCACGATGGACACCGCGAAGTCGTAGCTCACGATGGTGTGCACCGAGAGCACCAGCGGCGTCGCCAGCCCGGCGAGCAGGAGGTAGGCGATCTTGTAGTGGTGCCAATGGCGCGCCGACCCGCGCCAACCGAAAGAGAGGACTCCGTAGATGCGGCGCATCCAGCGCGAGGTGGAGCTGTCGCGCAGCGCGGCCAGGTCGGGGATGAGGCCCAGGTACCAGAAGAGCAGCGAGGTGATGAAGTAGGTGGAGACGGCGAACACGTCCCACATCAGCGGGCTCTTGAACTGGGGCCAGATGCGGTTGGTGCTCGGGTAGGGGAACAGCCAGTAGAGCGCGAACCAGGGCCGTCCGGTGTGCAGCACCGGGAAGAGGGCAGCCTGCATCACCGCGAACAGCGTCATCGCCTCGGCGAACCGGTTGATGCTGGTGCGCCACTTCTGCTGGAAGAGGAGGAGGATGGCCGAGATCAAGGTCCCGGCGTGGCCGATGCCGATCCACCAGACGAAGTTGATGATGCCGAACGCCCAGGCGACGGGGATGTTGTTCCCCCACATCCCGATGCCCTTGGCGACCGTCACCACCACGCCGAGGGTGAGCAGGCCCGTCCCGGCGAGACCGATCCCGATCAGCAGGAGCCAGCCCTTGCCGGGCTTGCGCCAGACGTAGTCGAACAGCGTCTTGTTGATCGTGCCGTCGTCCTGCACGCCTTCGAGCAGGGGCAAGGGCTCGAGGGCGCGGCGGGCTTCGAGACGCG
>WNFL01032191.1_pt1 | contig 34733 bp, 21 predicted proteins | sample 5400361 | NCBI WGS metagenome assembly WNFL01 (sample SAMN13153351, study PRJNA577476) | soil metagenome | isolation source: 40 cm soil on Douglas fir-dominated hillslope | place: USA:California | collected 2013-09-17
TATCTGCTCAAGAACGTGTTCTTCGATACCTGCGTCTATCATCTGCCGGGCATCGAACTCATGCTCAAGGTCATCCCGGTCGAGAACATCATCTTCGGTTCGGAGATGGTGGGGGCCGTCCGCGGCGTCGATGCGGAGACGGGACAGTATTTCGACGACACCAAGCGCTACGTGGATGCGCTCAACTTGAGCGACGCGGACCGCCACAAGATATTCGAAGGCAATGCGCGCAGGGTGTTTCCGCGGCTCGACGCCAGACTCGGCTACGGAACGATACCGTAGCGTTCGAACTTTTCGGCGACCCGCGGTTCAATCTGTCCGGCGGCCTCTAGGTCGCTTTCGCTGTCTTTCTTGTCATGCTTGCGTGATTCGGCGACCGCTCGCGCATACAGCGCGCGCGCATTTTTCGGCATGATCTTGAGCGCATCGTTGAAATCGGCAATGGCCTTGTCGTAGTCTCCTTGGCGCAAACGCACCAGGCCGCGATTCACAAACAAGTGCGGGTAGTTCTCGTTCTTTTTGTCGGCCTGGCGCAGTGCCGTGTTGCAGTCGCTCAACGCGGTTGGCAAGTCCTGGTTCTGCAGGGCGCTGCTGAAGCAGCGTTCGGCCATAGCCGTCAGCAGGCGCGAATCGTCAGGGTGATATTGCATCCATAGGGAGAATTGCTCGATCGCTGCGGGCAACCGGTCGATCCGCTCATACAGTTCTGCCAGCATCAAACGCAAGTCCGCTGGCTTCGGCGCCAAGCGGTCGACTGTTTCCAAATCCGCGACCGCCCCGGGCTCATCTTCCTTCGAGAGCTTGATTTCGGCGCGCGGAATATAGGCCGGTAGGAAGTCCTGCTTGAGCAGGAGCACGTGGTCGTAATCCTTCAGTGCGAGATCCGCCTGGCCGCTCGCCCAATAGGTGTTGGCACGCTGATAATAATATTCAGGTTCATTCGGAGATAACTCGACCGCCGTCGACAGATCAGCCAACGCCGGGCCGAAGTCGCGCCGCGCCGCGAGTGCAGAGCCGCGGCGTGCAAGCTCCGCAGCGTGCCCGGCGGCTGCGCCGGAATCGCCGCCTTGTTTCGCGCCGGCTCGATTCGCGTCGCCAACTGGTTTCGCGTCGCCTGCTGGTTTCGCCTCGCCGGTCCGCGCATCCGGTTGGCCTTCGGGGCTGCTCTCGGTCGAGACCGCATGGTTCTGCGACAAATTGAATACCGGACCGCCGTTATACGACAAGAACAGTCCATGCTCTTTATTGGCCACGAAGATGCGATGTGACACAAAGAAATCCGCGCCTACCAGCATGTCGGCGTTGTCCAGTCCGATATCCGCGATGCGCAGCCTGATATTCTTGATTTCCTCTCCGTCGCCCATCTTGAAGCTCGCAAACGGTGCGATGTATTCCTTGGTCATTCCTCGGCCGATGCCGCTGGTGTATCCCGAGGCAACCACGCCCGGCGAGTCCGGTTTGACGCCCGCGCGCTCGGCTGCCTTGATCGACAGCACCGACGTATAGGCGCCGGTATCGAATTCGACGCGAATTTTATGGTCATTGACGTAGGCAACGCCGATGGTATGAGGATGCAAGGGGTCGACGCGGTCAATCGGCATGAAAGAATAAGCCTGGTCAGGCGTCAGCCAGTACGCCAAGCGGGCATGCCCGCAATCTTCGGTGTGGAATAGGCGGATCACGCCTTTCGCAAGGTCATATTCGACGTCGAATCTTTCCAGGAAATTCTGGCCCAGCAGTCCCGCGTCGCCGTTGCCGACTTCGCTGCCGCCTACTAGAAACTCGACGTCCTTGATGGTCACGCCGGCGAAGGAGAAGTTCTTCACGGTGGCGATCCGAACGTCCGCGGCGCCGCCGACCCCGATTACCGTCAATCCGAACGGCCCCGGTCTCGTTTTGAGGTTGTACTCCGCCGCTGTGGCGGAACTCATCATGCTGTAAAACGCGCCGCTGTCCAAAACGAACTTCGCATTTCGATCGTTGATTTTCACGTCAATCGTGGGGCGTAAGCTGTTCATGGTGATCGGCAGATCAGCCACTTTCGCAATTTGGCATTTTTTGTCGGCCGCGACGGCCGAGGGTGCACCGAGGAATGTTCCGCAGCCTATCAGCGCGGCACCGAGTTGGATCAACCGCGCGGAAGCCGGCGCTGCGGCTGGACCCGAAGATAGCCGGTGAGACGATGATGACTTCCCTGTTCGCCAGCGCACCACCCAAGTCTGCATCGAAACGCGCGCAAAATCAAAGCGGCCAAAGCGCCGGCATTGCGCCTCGACTTTGGCCTCACCAATTCCGGACAGGACGTTTCAGGGCGATATTTTCTCCGTCCTCGCGGCGCCATAGACGATCTTGCCGCCGACCATGGTCGTGATCACGCGCGTCTTGCCGATGGTCTCGGGCGGCACCGCAAAGATATCCTGCGACAGGACGACGAGATCTGCCAGCTTGCCCACTTCCAGGGTGCCAACCTGTTTGTCGGAAAAAGCGGCGAATGCCGATCCTTGGGTGTAGGCGCGAACGGCATCGGCTACGCTGATCCGCTCCTGGGGAACATAGATCGCGCCGGTGGTACGGGCGCCGCCTTGGCCCGCTCCGTCCAGGGGCTCGCCGCCGATATTGGCCGTATCGGCGGATTTCCACGCCTGCCGGGTGGCGGTCTGTTGAATCGAGACGAAGGGGTCCGGCGGCCAGGTGCACGGCCAGTCGCTGCTGAAGGCGAGGACGGCGCCGCCCTGTTGCAGCGTTTGCCAACGGTCGGACGGCACCTCATCGGCCGGATCGAAGTTGCCGCCGTCCTCGCCGCAGCAAAACGTGGGCTGCATGTCGGCAATCACCGAGAGTTTGGCGAAGCGCGGCAGATCGACCGCATCCACGAGATCCGCGTGTTCTATTCGCAGCCGGCGGTCGCGGGGCCCATGCGCCTGCTCCAGGCGCTCGTAGGTGTCCAGAATCATGTGCACGGAGTCGGCGCGCAGGGCATGCGTCATGACCTGATAGCCGCGCGCATCGAGTTCCATGACCATCGTTTCGTAATCATGGGCGGCATAGACGAGCGGGGGAATCAGCCCGGTGCCGCCATCGGCAAAGAATTTCACCAAGTTCGCCGACACCCAGTCATCGTGATAAAGCTGCCGCGCCCGATCCAGATCGGCCAGGAAGGCCGGGGTCAAATGATGCTGCACGGCGACCGAGCCGAAACTCGTGCGCGTACGCACCGTGAGCGTGCCGCGGTCGCGCAAGGTGCCGTAAAGCTCGATCTCGGCCAGATCGCCGGTGGCGTTCACGACGCTGGTAATGCCCATGCTGTTCAGGTAGCGGGTCGCGGCCTGCACCATCGCCAACTTCTCCTCGAGCGGCACGCGGCCGGCGACCGCGCGGGCGGCGAGTTGCATGGCGGCTTCGAGCAGCACGCCGCTCGGGTGTCCGCTGGCGTCGCGAATCACGCCGCGCTCTTCGTCGCCGTCGGCAACCGGGCGGTCGGTAATGCCGGCCATCTGCAAGGCGGCGGAGTTCAACCACAGCGCATGCTCGGAAGTGTTGTGGATCACGACCGGACGGTCCGCCACGGCGCGGTCCAACAGCGCGTGCGTCGGGGTCGAGGGCGGCACGGTGCTGAAGTCCGCGCGGCCGAATAGCACGGCGTCGTCCGGATGGCCGGCGGCGTATGCCTTCAAGCGCTCGATCAGGAGATCCGGTTTCTCCGGCGTGATGCTGGATTCCGGGGTCGAGAGGTTCATACCGTGCAGCGCATAGGCACCGTAGAGCATATGAGTGTGCGAATCGACGATCCCGGGGATGACGGTTTGTCCATGCAGATCGATCACCTGAGCGCGGCGGCCGCGATGGGTCATGACCGCCGCATCCGTGCCGACCGCCTCGATACGCGCTCCGCTGACCGACAGGGCGGAGGCCCAGGGGGCGCGAGGGCTGCCGGTGTAAATGTGGCCGTGAACGAACAGTGTATCGCCGGCAAGCGCCGTGGACTGCCAGCCCAAGGCGATCAGGATTGCGCAAACACCCAGCTGATGAGCAAGCTTCAAGTACCTCTCCCTTTCTACGCGGATTTTCATTCGATGTCGGCCAGCCATTCGCGCAGCGCCAATGCGACTGCGTCCGGTCGTTCGATCGGCGCCATGTGGCCGGCTCCATGGATCTCGAACAGTGTGGCATGCGGAATCCGCCGCCGCATGGTCTCGTGCTGCGAAATCGGCGACCACGTATCTTCGCTGCCGCTGAGCAGCAGGGTAGGCACGCCGATCATGGGCAGCACCGACAGGGCTTCCGGCCGATGCAACAGGGCGTTGATCTGACCGGCATAGGATTCCGGAGTCGAGCGCTCGACCATCGCGACCAAACGCGGCATGAGATCCACGTTTCGAGCGCTGCCGACGGCCATCATCGGCGGCAGCCATTCGGCCGCGAGCGCCGACATGCCGCGCTCGTATGCCAACCGCAGCAAACGGCCGCGGCTCTGGGTTTCGCCGTCGCGGACCGTGTGCACGCCGGTATTGAGCAGGGCCAAGCCGGAAACCCGCCGCGACGCCGAGCGCAGCACCTCGAGCGCAACCCGCCCGCCCATGGAATGTCCCGCGACCGCGAAGCGTTCCGGGGCCATCGCCAGCACGTGTTCTGCCATGGCGGATATGGACGAGAATCCGCGAAACGACATGACGCGGACATCCGCTCGATCCCCGAGGCGCTCCGGGATGTCGGCCCAAATGGTTTCATCGCATAGAAGTCCGGACAGGAGCAGGAGCGGCTGCTTCATCGGGGAGAGCTCGTGATTTGTCAGCTCTCACTGTAGCATCCCGCCATCGATTCGCGTGGGGGAGCAGGGTGGCGCTCGATGTCAACCAAGCCGTGCGGGATGCATGTCTCTGGCTGCCGGAAGCGGAGGAATTCCTCTCGCACGGTTCGCCCAATTTCCGGGTTCGCGGCAAGACCTTTGCGACCTACACGGTGAATCACCACGGCGACGGACGCGTCGCCCTGTGGCTCAATGCACCGTCCGGGTCCCAGGACCTGTATGTGCCTGCGGAACCGGAACATTTCTTCGTTCCGCCCTACGTCGGGCCGCGCGGCTGGTTGGGCGTAGTGCTCGATCGGGGCATCGCTTGGAAGCGCGTCGCGGCGCTGGTGCGCGAAGCCTATGAAAAGGTTGCGCCGGCGGATCTGCGTGTGCGCATCGGCAAGACACCGGCGCTCAAAGGGCCCGCCAAGAGGCTGTCCGCCAGCCAAATCGACCCCATGCAATCGCCGCGGGCGTTGACGGTGCTCAAATCCTTTCGCAAACTCTGTCTACGCCTGCCGGAGTCGCACGAGGAGCGTCAATTCGGTCACCCCGTCTGGCAGGCGGGCAAGAAGACTTTTGCAATCGCGCATCACGACGGTCGGCGGCTCAACTTGAGCTTTTGGGTGGGAGTGGATCAGCAAGGTCTGCTGACCGCGGACCCGCGCTATCGAATTCCGCCGTACATGGGCCATAACGGCTGGATCGCGCTCGATGTCGGCAGCGACTGCGACTGGCAGGAAATCGAGTCACTGACCCTGCAGAGTTACCGGCATTTCGCCCTGAAGCGGATGTTGGCGCTGCTGCCCTAACCCAATGCCGCAGGCCCACCGGCCGCCGAAGCCGCATTCAGGGCGAGCACCAAGGCGCCGAGAACGCCGGCGCGGTCACCGAGCTCGGGAGCCACGACATAGCGATCGGCTCCATCGACAATCTCGCGACGATCGATGTAGCCGCCCAGCCAGCGGCGGAGGCGCGGACGAATGAGCGGCAGCAAGCGCGCCTGATTCATGACGCCGCCGCCCATCACGATGCGTTCGGGCGACACGGTGACAACCAGCTGCGCGCACAATTGGCCGAGATAGTCCGCCTCGATTTCCCACTGCGGATGGGATTCTTCGATCTGCGAGAGCGCAGCTCCGGTGCGCGCGATGATCGCCGGACCCGCGGCGAGGCCTTCCAGACAGTCGCCGTGAAACGGACACACTCCGGCGAACTCGAGGTCCAACGGATGGCGCCGCGGGTAGATGTGGCCGATCTCCGGATGCATGAGGCCGTGAATCGGTGTGCCGTCGACCAGCACGCCGCCGCCGATTCCGGTGCCGATGGTGAGATAGACGAGAGTTTCGACGTCGCGCGCCGCCGAAACCGACGGGACATGAGAATTCGCGCGCGAGCGTACCCGCCATATCGGTGCCGGACCATCCCGCCTTCGGAGTCTTGCCGATGAAACCGTAACGGGGCGAAGTCTTATCGAGTTCCACGGGACCGAAAGAGGCCACGCCGATCGCGGCGAGCGTGCCGAGCGCCCGGCCTCGCTGCCGTAGAAAGGACTGCGTCGCCGCGAGCGTCGAGATCGGGTCAGTGGTGGGGAAGCGTTCCTGCGCGAGGATTTCGCCGCGGTCGTTGCCGATGGCGCAAACGAACTTGGTGCCGCCGGCTTCGACACACCCGAAAAAACGTGGCCCTCCGGTCATGATCCGGAAGCATAGCGCATCTGAACACGCGAATAGCTCGAGTCAGGCCTGCGCGGCGCAGATCAAGGAGCGGCGCGGGGGCGGGCGATCTTCGCCAAGAGATCCTCCGTTCCCGGCCGCCTCGCCAGATTCGGATAGCGCTCTGCGCCCGAATAAGTCAGCTCCAGCGTTTTGAACGTGTCGTCCTTCTGCACGAGCAGCGTGATTTTGCCTGAAGAGCCGGGCGGCGCGGACAGGGTGTCGTGCAGGAGTTCCTTGGACCACTTGTAGCCGTTGAGGGCGACGAGATGGGAGCCGGGTGAAGCCCCCGCGAGATCCGCCGGCGATCTCGGCACGATGTCGCCAATGGTGGCTCCCTCATCATCGACATAGAACCCCAAGGAGTAGCGCAAGTCCAAATCCCGGTCATCGGCTTCATGCGCGAGGTGCATGCTGGACGGGGTCGCCGTGAGCGCCAGCGACCACCCCGCCGCCTGCAAGCCCTCCAGCGGCGCGCCGGGCCGCAGGCGATCGAGACGCTCGCGCCAGAATCCCGCCCAATCGTGGGCCAGCACCGTGTTGAGTGCGCCGACCACGGCATCGAAGTCATAGGGCACCACTTTGGGAGCCGAGCTCTCGCCGCCGTAGAACAATTTGCAAAAATCATCGAGACTCTTGCGCCCCTTGGATTCGCGCCGGATCAGCGTGTCCGCCTCCAGCCACAGCAGCGCGGATTCTTGGTAGAAATCGTCCTGGCGGCGCAGCCGGGCGGCCCAGGCGCGCGATTGATAGTAGAGCAGCTGCGCAGAGAGGGTCGTATCCCGCAACGGCCGCCACTCCCGCGCGCTGTGCGCATCCATGGCGGCGGCGATCCGCGCAAACTCGTCGCGAAATTCCTCAGTGGTCAAGAGACCGCTGCGCGCGGCGAGCACGTCGCCCAAGTATTCGGTCAATCCCTCGTATACCCAGAGCAGCTCGTCGAGCATGGGGGTTTGATAATCGGGCGTGGCGATACCCGCCGGCCGCCGATATTTCCCGTTCCACGAATGGGCGTATTCGTGCGGCAATAGATTCGCTTCCGCGCGGCGGATGGGATCGTCGAGCAAGGCGCGCAGCGGTGAACGATCGTCGCTCGATTCATGGTGTTCCAAACCAGAAATTCGTAGTGATTATAATGAGTTGCACCGAAAAGTTCGATCGCTTCACGAACCAAATTTCGATAATGCGCCTGCGTTTCCGGACTCATGTTGAGTGCCACGGGGGTATCGGCCGCGAGGTGCAGCGTCACGGCGGGCGCGCCGCCGAGCGGGATGTCGCGAACGTAGCGGCCGGCGAGCAGGGTCGAATCGACCAGCGTCGTCAGCGACACCGGGGCAAATTGAGCGCCGTCGGCGGTGACGGCGCTCGTCTGCAAGGCGGTTGCGAACTTCCAGCCCCGCGGCAGGTGCACCGATGCCTGGTAGGACAAGTCGTCGCTGCGCGTGCCGGCGGGATACAGCAGCAGCTGATTCCATTCGAGAATCAACAGCGATTCCGTCGCGGTGCGCGGAGTCTCCAAGCCCTGAACGACGCCGTCCGGCGCCGGTGCGGTGAGCATCTCGAGATCCACGTCGAGACTCGAGACTCCTGCGGGAATGTCGACGCTGAACGCATTCATGTCGACGGCATCGCGGCGCCAGGACAGCGCGCGGCCGTTCGCGGTGAAGCGCGGACCGCCGAGAGAGGTGAGAGGGCCCGCCGGACTATGCCGGCCCGGCAGCCATTTGGGATACACCAGCGTCAGGGGCCCGGCGCTCACCGGCAAATGCAGGTGCGCCGTCATGATGCCGCGGGGTGCCTCGCGAGCGTCGACGTCGAGGCTCGCGGGCGCCGCGGCCGCCGCCGAGTGAATCGTCCCCAGCAGCAGCAGCGGCGCAATCCATCGAGCCCCGGCCCGCGATCGATCGCTTATCCGCATACGGTGGCAACCCTTGTGGTCGGTCTCAATAATGATAGTTCACGGCGATTTCGAAGAAGGTTCCGACTGCACCGGCCTGATCCAGCGAGGGATTGTAGTTGGTCCCGCCGTAGGTTGCCGTATTGAGAGGCGGCAACCGATTGGTGACGTTGGTGACGGTGGCGGTCATGCGCAGCTGCGGAGAGAATTCGTACTGGCCGTACATGTCGAGGTAGGTGAACGACGCGACGTAGCAGTGCGGATTCGGATCGGTCAATTGAATGCAGGCAGGACCGTTCGACGGATCGACGCCGTACATGCGGCTGCGATAGTTGAGCGTCGCGCCGATGGACACCGGCTTCAAGGTCCAATCGAGCGTGAACGAGCCTCGCGTCCGCGGGGTGCCGGTGGCGCCGCTCAAGGCGGTGGGTCCGACCGTACCCGCGTAGTGATACTCCGCGCCGTCGATGATCTGCGTGGATTCGATCAAGTAGGTGGCGTCGGCCTTGGTGGTCAGGGCGCCGTAGGCGCCGAGCGGGAACACCGTGTGCAGCTCCGCGTCGAATCCCGAGGTTCTGGACTCCGATGCATTGATGTACGGCGTTGCGTAGTAAATGATGGGGCCCGGATAAGTGGTGCCCGGCTGTTGCGCGCCGCGCACGGCATTGACCGTGGGGTCGAGCGTCGAGCCGACGATCTCATTGGTGCGCTTGATGTTGAAGTAATCCGCCGTGAGGTTGATCTCTCGGATGGGTTCGACGATGACTCCCAGGGTATAGCTTCTCGAATGCTCGGGTTTCAAGTTGGGATTCGCCGTCGACAGCACGGCCACGTAGCCGGCGCCGCAATCGGAAGGCTTGTTCGCGAGACCGGGGCCGCAGCGTGCCGGGTCCAGGGGGGCGGTGGTGCTGGACGCCGCGCTGCTATTGCCGCTCTCGGAAATGCCGGGTGCGCGAAAGCCGCGCGCAAAGGTGCCGCGAAACGCCAATTGCGGAATCACCTTCCATTTCAAACCGAATTTAGGCGTAAAGGCAGTGCCTGCCGTGTTGTAGTGGTCCACGCGTGCCGCCGCGCTCAGTTCCAGCTGATGCATGATCGGCGCCGACAATTCCGTGAAGGCCGCATACACGTCTTGCGAACCTTTCGCGTAGAAGCTGCCGTCCATCAAGATATCGCCCACGGTCGCGTAGGGTTCACCGGGATTGTCGAGATGCGTAAAGCGCGCGTCCGCGCCCACGGCGAGCGCGAGGTCTCCGCCCGGTCTCCGCCCGGCAAGGGGACCAGCGGCCGCGATGCGGTTGCGGAGAAGAAACTCAAGGTCGAAGTCGCGGTGTCGTGCGTTTCCGGGGCCAGAGTCTGGTAAAGCGACGGCGGATTCAAATAGGCATTCTGACCGACGCGGTACTCATCGCTCGCCAAGGCCGCATTCAATGCGCTGGCGCGCACGAAGCCGGTATAGGTTATTCGAGTCGCCGCCTGCACGAAGCCGGCGCTCAAGGTCGTATCCCACTCGCCGAGCTGGGCGGTCACGTCCTCCACCAGCCGAATCACATCGGTTCGATACTTGGTGATCTGTACCGGGATGTCGGTGAGCGCGCCGTAGAACAGGGCTTGTTTGCCGATGTAGTTGGCGAAATTGGCGCCGTAGAAGGCCTGCGCCGCCGCGAAGTAGGGGCTCGCCGGATTGAACGGATTGTCCGGATGATTGGCGGGCAGTACGATTTGGGTGGTGGTCGGATCCGTCTGATCCACCAGCGTGCCATTGGCGCCCGCCCACACGAAGGGCACGGTGGAGGTGCCGTCCAGGTATTGATTCGGCTGCCGCCATTGCTCCGATTCGGAACGAAAAAACGAGACCGCCAAATTGCTCTGCCAACGGTCGCCGAGCTGTTGAGTCCACTTGGCCGTGACGTCCAGGCCTTCGGAGCGGGGCTGGATTTTCTTATATAGGTTCGGATCCCAGGTGCAGCCGCCGGAATAATTGAGGTTCTGCGGCTTGCAGCCCGGCAGCAAATAAAACTGATCGAGCTGCGACAACGTCGTATTACCCGGAGCGACCCCGAGCGGCGCGACCTGACCCACGGCCGTGTACGTACCGTTGTTGGGCGGGGCCTGCTGCACGATGCCGCCGCGCAAGTCGTTGCCGCCGTAGGGACGCAGGTCCAGCTGATTCAGATAGGAACCGCGATTTTCCTGCTTGATTTCGGCTTGATGCCGGTACTCCACGTTGAAGTAGACGTTGTGTCCGTCATTCGACAGGTTCCCGAATCCATACGTGGCCGACAGGCGCTGTTCCAGGCCGTCGCCCTTGTACGAAGACCCCAGATTCGTCGACACATCGAGGCCGGTGAATTCCTTCTTGGTGATGATATTGACCACCCCGGCAATCGCGTCCGAGCCATAGATGGCCGAAGCGCCGTCCTTCAATACTTCCACCCGGTCGACGATGCCGAGCGGCAGCGAACCGATGTCGACGAAGGGCCGCTGACCATCGTCCGCCAATGGATAAGTGGCCATGCGATGTCCGTCGACCAGCACCAGCGTGGCGTCGACGGTCAGGCCGCGCAACGACACGCCGCTGGCGCCGCCCGCCATGGCGCCGCTGAAGTTCTGCGTCAGTGTGCCGCTGTTGTCCGACGACAGGGAGTGGATCACGTCCGCGATGTTGGTCATGCCGCGCTTGAGGATGTCGTCCGACGTGATGACATCGACGGGGGAGGGCGACTCGGTATCGGTGCGGCGAATATAGGAGCCGGTGACCACGATGGTCTCCAACGTGGCGGAGGCTTGCGAGCCGTCGTTTGCCGCTGCCTTGGGACCCACGGCGCCCACGATATCGGCGGCGCCGGCGGCCGCAGCCACCGTGGCGGCCGCGATGGGAATCAACAACAAGCAGCCGGGAACCCTGCTGGCAACGAGTCGGTTCATGCGAATCTCCCATTTTTAAAGTCTTGCGAATGCCAGCCGCATTCTCTGAGTGGCGCGCATCTCCTCGCGCCGGCAACAACTCCCCCCGTTGTTACCCGCCTGAATGTATTCTCATTTATAATTCATTGCAATAACATACTCAATCAAAGGGAGCGTTCCGTGCCTGTGGCCCAAGACCCATCGCGTTTCGCCTGAATCAACGTAGAATTCGCGCCGTGAAATCGCTGTACGAGAAAACCATCGCTTTCGTCCTGCAATACATCGACGAACAGAAATTGCGAGAGGGCGATCAACTGCCCACGGAAGCGCAGCTATCCGCTCTGGCGGGAGTCAGCCTGGTCACGGTGCGGCGCGCCTTGTCAGAGCTCTCTTCGCAAGCCGTGGTTCGGCGCGAGCAGGGACGCGGCACCTTCGTCGCGCGTCCGCGCGTCAAGGCAGAGACCACCAAAATCGGCGGCCTGCGCAATGGCCTGCACCTGGATGCCCGTTCAAAATTGCAAACGCGGGTGCTGAACTGCGACGTGCGCGCCTGCACCGAGGAAGAGGCCAAGCGTTTGAGCCTGCCGGCCGCAGCCACGGTTTGGGAGGTTTCGCGGCTGCGGCTGTTGAACAAGCAGCCGATGATTTGGGAATCGTCGGTCATACCGAAGATCCTGGCCCCGGACTTGGCGGCCTATTTGAATGGATCCGACAAACGTTCGCTCTACGACCTGCTCGACGAGGTCTACGGACTGAAAGAGGCCCGCGAGGAACAAACATTGGTCTCGCGTCCGGCGCTCACCCGCGAACATGAGCTGCTCGACCTCATGAGTTTCGAGTGGGTGGTCGAAGTGTCCGGCGTGAGTTTCTCGGCGCGGCATCAACCCATCGATGCATTTCGCATGGTGTTCGTCGCCAAATCATTCGCGTTCCGTCTCGAAACCGCTCCGACGTTTTTCGTCGAAGCGGTCGAAGTCATCGACGATCACCGGGCGCGCAAAGCTCAATGATTACTCGCATAAGGCGGCGCGGGCCAGATACCGTTGATATAGGCCGGCGTATACCTGCGCCGCGGGTTCATCCGGCTTGATCAATGGCCGCGACCACGTGTAGCGGTCGAACTCATCGCTGAGCTTCGCGATGCGGCGCGCCAGCATGGCGGCGCCGATGGCGGCAGGCGACTTGTCGGGGACGGCGCCCACCCCGCGGTGCAGGATATCCGCCAGCATTTGCATGCTGCTCGGCGAATGCACCAGATTGCCGCTGACCATGACGGCATCGATCGGCGCCGTTTCCGCCAGCACCTCGATGCAACGCCTGATTTCAAAGAACACGCCTTCGAGAAAGCTGCGGGCGATGTCGGCGCGGGAATGGCGCAGGCTCAGCCCAAATAGGGCGCCCTGCAGTCGGGGATTCCACAGGGCCCCTTGCTCGCCGCCGGCGAGATAGGGCGGAAAGCTTAGACCATGCGCCCCCGGAATCGATTGAGAGGCATGCCGGTCGATGTCGCCGCTGTTCCACGTGAACAGTTCGCTCAGCCAGCGATAGCCCGTACCGGCCGCCAACAAATCCATTTCGCGGCCGTACCACGCATCGTTCACATGCGGCGTCAGCAGGTATCGCGCGGCCGGGTCGAGGCGCGCCGCCGCGCTCGCGCCGATCACCACCGCGCTCGATCCGAAACTGATCGAGACCGCGCGTTCGTCGAGTCCTGCCATCGCGAACGAGGCGCACACGGAATCCGCGGCGCCGGTGCTCACGGGGAGGCCCGCGCGCAGTCCGAGCAGCGCCGCACCGGCATCATTCAAGGGTCCGGCCAGCGTGTTGGCGCCTTGAATTCTCGGCAGGAGAGCGCGCGGCAGGTGCCAGAAATCCGCGAGGTCCTCGCTGAAACACCGCTCCCGCAAATCGAAGATCCCATAGCCGGCGGCGGTGGAGGGCTCGGTCAACCGCAGCCCGGTCAGCTCGAACAGCAAGTAATCCTTGGCGGAAAGAATGGTCTTCACCGCGCCGATCCGATCGGCGAAGTGATACTGGAGCATCGGCGCGAGATATCGGCCGTCGATCGGCATGCCGGTGCGAGCATACATGAGCGTTCGGCGCGCGGTGTCGACGCGCGACGACGCCCATGCGTCCGCGCGATAGTCCTTCCAAGTGATGGCGGGGCCCAAGGGCTTGGCCTCGTCCAGACAGACCAACGTCGGCAATTGACCGGTCAGGCCGATGGCTGCCACCTGCTCCATCCAATCGCGGGCAAGACTGCCCCTGGAGTCACTCGCCAGCGCGTGCATGGCGTCGGATGCCGCCCGCAGCCAATCGGCCGGTTGCTGCTCGGCTTGGTCGGGCAGCGAGCTGTCGGTGTCGAAGCCGGCGGCGCCTTCAGCCACCACCGCGTCGTCGGCCGCCAACGCCACGACCTTGACGGCCGATGTGCCGAGATCGATCCCGAGGGTGAGCCGCCGTTCCGGCGTCGAGTCAGACATGAGCGCGCAGCAGTCCCGCGACTTGGTCGGCGGCCGCCAAGGTCCGGTCGATGTCCATGTCGGAGTGCGCGAACGACACGAATAGATTTTCAAACGCGCCCGGATGGAACAAGACGTCGCGCTCCAGCATGCCCAGCCACCATCGCCGGAAGATCTCGTGGTCGGCGTAACGGGCGGCATCGCGATAGTTGCGGATGGGCTTTTCCGCAAACCATACTTGCAGGACGGGTCCCAAGCCCACCACGTAGGCCGGCAAGCCGTGGCGGGCGAAAATCGCCGACAGCCCTGCGTAGAACCGCGCGCAGCGGGCGAACAGCGCCTGGTACTTGCCCGGCTCGCCGAGTTCATCGAGCGCGGCATTCGCGGCGGCGACCGCGATGCCGTTGGCGCTGTAGGTGCCCGCCATCGACACCGTGCCGTCGGCCACGAGTCTCATGATGTCGCGCCGTCCGCCCAGGGCGGCGATGGGGAAGCCCCCGCCCAAACCCTTGGCGAACACGCTGATGTCCGGTCTGATGCCGTAGATGCCTTGAGCACCGCCGTACCCCAAGCGAAAGCCGGTAATGACCTCGTCATAGATCAAGACGATACCGCGCGAGTCGGCGATCTCGCGCATGGCCTCGAGGTATCCCGGTTCGGGCAAGATGCACCCGGTATTGCACATCACGGGTTCGGTGAGAATCGCCGCGATCGCGTCGCCTTCGCGGGCCACCGCCTCGCGCAGGGCATCCACATCGTTCCACGGCAAAATGATCAACTGCGCGCCGGCCGCCTTCGACAATCCGGGCCCCTGCGCGACGGCGATGGGATGTCGGTCAGGCCCCGCCTCGTCGAGCTGCGGGTGCTTGCTCCAGTAAACGCCGTCGGAAAAGCCGTGATACATGCCCTCGAAGCGGATGACTTTCTCGCGTCCGGTGAAGGCCCGTGCCAAGCGAATCGCATAGATGACCGCTTCGGTGCCGGTATTGCACAGCCGCACCTGCTCCACGCTCGGCACCGCCGCGATGATTCTTTGCGCGAGCCGTGCCTCTTGAGCCGTCGGCAATGCGAACACCGTGCCGCGATTCTGAATCTGCTCCACGACCGCTGCGGTCACTTTGGGCGGACGATGTCCGAGAATCATCGGACCCAAGCCCAACAAGTAGTCGATATAGGCATTGCCGTCGACGTCGTACAAATAGGCGCCCTCGCCGCGATCCACGAACAGGGGATAGGGATCCCAACCCGACCAGATCGCACGGGCAGTGCTGTTGACGCCGGCGGGAATGGGCCCGCAGGCCACCTTGTAGAGTTCGGCGCTGCGCGCGAAGCGCGCGGGATTGTCGTATTTCATCGTGTCACCGCCGTCCTTGAGAATCGAAAAAACTCACACCCATGAAGCGGTGCAAGACCAGCGCCACCACGGCGCCGGCAAAAATGGATCCCAGGCCATACAGCATCACCGTGGAGCCGACGGCTCCCGTCGACACGGACTCGACCAAGACCCATATGCTGAATGCCACGCCGATCAGCGGCAGCATTCCGCCGAGCAGCCAATTCCCCGCGCTGGACATGAGGGTGGCGCGCTGCTGCCAAAGTGCCGCCGCCGCGGTGATGCCGTAAAACACAATGGATATGAGACCGAGGCTGCTGGCGGCATTGGTCAATGCCGCTGCGATGGAGGAGGTTCCCAACGCGAGCGCCAGCAGCAGCAGATTGATTGCGCTCATGGTCAAGGTTGCGGCCCATGGACTCCCGCTGCCGGCGCTCAGGCGTTGAAAGAATGTCGGCATCACCCGATCGCGCGACATGGCGAGCCCGACCCGCGCCGCGGAGACGACCGCGGCTTGCAGGGTGGCGAGAGTTCCGGCGAGCACGACCAGCGCCATCACGGAATCCCATGGCTCGTGCATCAACCGCCCGCTCACCGCGGACAAAATATCGCCGGCGCGGTCCTGAATTTCACCCGGCGACAGGACGCTTTGGAAGGCGAACGTGACGATGGAATAGACGAGAGCCAGCATCACGACGCTCGCCAATGCAGCTTTTCCCGGGTTGTTGGCGCGGTCGGTGGTCTCCTCGTTGACGTAGATCGAGGCGTCCCAGCCGGAATACATGAAGCACGCGATCAAAATTCCACCCATCAATCCCTTCATGCCGCCGAGTCCGGTCCATGAGAACCAGGCCCACGAAAATCCCACGGCGGCGGTTCCATGCAGCAGAGCCGCCAAGGCCACCGCCGCGACGATCAGGAGCACCGTATATTGAAAGACGACGATCACCCATTCGAAGCGGGCCACGACTTTCAACCCGACGACGGCAAGCGCGGTGATGAGCAAATTCCATCCGGCGCCGACCAGAAAAATCGCCCGATGATCGTCGGCCAAGGCGGGCGCCACGAGATCGAGGGTATAGACGCCCGCGGGAATGGTCAGCGTGGTCGTGCCGAGCGTGTAATAGAGCAGGATCATCCAGCCCGACAAGAATCCCAAGTAGGGATGAAACACCTTGGCGACCCAGGTGTAAGTCGCGCCCGAACTCTGGTCCCACCGGTTCAAACGCTGGTACGCGATCGCGATCCCCATCATGGGCACGAAACAAATCAAGATCGGCACCACGCCGCCGTAGCCGCTGACCGCCACCAATCCCGCCAAACTCACCGCGAGCGTCTGCGCAGGCCCCGAGCTCGACAGCCCCATGATGATGGCGTCGCCCAGACCGACGCGGTTCCGCCGGGGCGTTGGCGTGCTCAATTTCCCGGCCACGTGGTGGCAGAATGGGGGTCTCTAGACATTAGGTCATTATAATGAATTCGCACCCCAGCAGCAACCGGCCGGCGCGACGCTGATGTAGAGTATGGGTTTAATCGCGAGCGATTTGCCATGAATGCAGCCCTGGAATCAGCATCGGGACCGGACCTTCCGAGCGCGGCATCCCGCACCATGATCGAGCGGCTGATCGCCTTCAAAACCGTATCGCGCGATTCGAATCTCGGGTTGATCGAATGGGTGCGCGATTACCTGCATGGCTTCGGCGCGGTCACCCGCCTGACCCACGATGCCACCGGCAAGAAGGCGAATCTGTTCGCGACGCTGGGCGACTCGAACAAGCCGGGCTTGATTCTCTCGGGCCATACCGACGTCGTGCCGGTGGATGGCCAGAACTGGGATACCGACCCGTTTCTGGCCGTCGAGCGCGACGGCAAATTGTTTGCGCGAGGCTCGGCGGACATGAAGGGATTCATCGGCATCATTCTCGCCCAGGCGCCGAAATTCGTCGCCGCGCTGAACGACAATCGTCTCGATGCGCCGCTGCATTACTCCCTGAGCTACGACGAGGAGGTCGGCTGCATCGGGGTGCGGGGACTGATCCGCGACCTGGAAGAGAATCATATCCGTCCCGCCGGCTGCGTGGTGGGCGAACCCACGTCGATGCAACCCATCATCGCGCACAAGGGCACGCATCGGTTGCGCTGCGCGGTGCATGGACGCGAGGCGCATTCCAGCTATGTCACCCACGGGGTGAACGCCATCGAATACGCGGCGCGCTTGGTGGTGTTCATACGCCAGATCGCCGACCGCCTTGCGCAGATCGAAACGCGCGACTACGGATTTACCGTGCCGTATTCGACGCTGTCGACCGGTGTCATTCACGGCGGCATCGCCGCCAATGTGGTGCCGAAGGACTGTGTGTTTCAATTCGACATGCGTACCTTGCCGCACACCTCGCCCGACGCCCTGTATCAGGAGATTCGGGCCTATGCGCAAGACCTGGCGCGCGAGATGCAGCACGTGGATGACAAATCCGGGATCGATCTGGAGTGGGTCAGCCAGACGGTGGGTCTCGCCGCCGCGGAGACCGACGCCATCGTCCAGTGGGCCATGCAGCTCTCCAGAAACAATCAGGTAGGCAAGGTGTCCTACGGCACCGAGGCGGGACTGTTTCAGAAGATGGGGGTCCCCAGCGTCATCTGCGGACCGGGCGACATCGCGCAGGCACACCGGCCGAACGAATTCGTCGCCCTCGAGCAGCTCGCGCAATGCGAGAGATTCATGGATCGCATTCTCGAAACCGGATACGCCGCGTGATCGGCAGCGGCGCCGCCGCGGGCCGCGGCACGGCACCGTCGGCGGTGACCGTGGTCAAGGGCGCGTGCCCGCACGATTGCCCGGACACCTGCGCGCTCGACGTGCACGTCCGGGATGGAATCGCCATCAAGGTTACGGGCTCAGGCAGGCATGCTCCCACCGCCGGAGTGCTCTGTACCAAAGTGGCCCGCTACACCGAGCGCACCTACCATCCCGACCGTCTGCTGCATCCGCTGCGCCGAGTCGGCAAGAAGGGGGAAGGGCGGTTCGAGAGAATCAGTTGGGAGGAGGCGATCACCGCCATCGCACAGCGACTCGAGCCGATCGCGGCCGAAGATCCCGAACAGATTCTGCCCTACAGCTACGCCGGCACCATGGGATTGGTTCAGGGCGAATCGATGTCCATGCGATTCTTCCACAAGCTCGGCGCCAGTCTCCTGGATCGCACCATCTGCGCCTCGGCGGGAACCGCCGGGCACGAAATCACGCTCGGCAGCCGCATCGGAGTCGACATCGAATTGGCCGACGAGGCCAAGCTCATCGTCTTCTGGGGCTCGAACGCCATCACCTCGAGCGTGCATTTCTGGGCGCGTGCGCAGCAGGCCAAGCGCCGCGGCGCAACCCTGGTGGCGATCGATCCGTACCGATCGCTCACGGCGGAAAAGTGTCACACGCACATTGCGCTGCTGCCCGGAACGGACTCCGCGCTGGCGCTCGGGCTCATGCACGTATTGATTCGCGACGGCCTGATCGATCGCGACTACATCGAGCGCCATTCGCTGGGGTTCGAGGGCCTGCGCGAGCGTGCCGGCGCCTACGATCCGGCGAGGGTCGCGGCGATTTGCGGCATCACTGCCGGAGAAATCGAAACGCTCGCGCGCCTGTACGGAACCACCCGGCCCGCGCTGATTCGAGCGAATTACGGCTTGCAGCGCGCGCGGGGCGGCGGTATGGCGATGCGCAATATCGCGTGCCTCCCGGCGCTCACGGGCGCATTTCGCGATGCCGCGGGCGGGATCTTCTTGTCCACGTCGGGCAATTTCGCCGTGGATTCGCACGCCCTGGGACGCCCCGATCTTCTGGCCGGGCGCAGGCCGCGAACCATCAACATGTCGACCATCGGTCATGCGCTGCTCGACCCTGCTGCGCCGATCCGTGCCCTCATCGTTTACAACTCGAACCCCGTCGCCGTGGCACCCGACTCCACCCGCGTGGCGCGCGGGTTCGCGCGGGAAGATCTATTCACCGTCGTGCTCGAACATTTTCAGACCGACACCGCGGACTATGCGGATATCCTGCTGCCGGCCACGACTCAGCTCGAGCATCTGGACGTGGTCAAACCCTACGGCCATTACTACATGGTGGCCAACAATCCCGCGATCGCGCCGTTGGGCGAATCCAAACCCAATTCTGAAATATTTCGCTTGCTGGCCAGGGCCATGGGCTTCGCCGACCGCTGCTTCGATGACTCCGACGAAACCATCGCTCAGGCCGCGGTGGCGAAGGACTGGGATTTCGATGCGGTGCGCGCCGCGGGCTGGAAACGAGTGGGCGCGCCCAAAGAGACCGCACGCTTTGCGAACGGCGGCTTCGACACCCCGTCGGGCAAAGTGGAGTTTTACTCCGCCCGGGCCGAAGCACTCGGTCTGGATCCCTTGCCCGATTACATCGCCCCTCAGGAAGACACGCGCAGCGCCGCTGCCGGCCGCTATCCGTTGGCGATGATCTCGCCGCCGGCGCGGAATTTCTTGAATAGTTCCTTCGTCAACGTGCAGAGCCTGCGCGCCGCCGAAGGCGAGCCGTGGCTGGATATCCATCCGGACGACGCCGCGAAGCGGGGCGTGATTGCCGACAGCTACGTGCGGGTCTTCAATGATCGCGGCAGCGTGGAGCTGCGCGCCCGAGTCACCGATCGAGCCCGCCCCGGAGTGGTGGTGGGATTGTCGGTGTGGTGGAAGAAGCTTGCGCGCGACGGCAAGAACGCCAACGAGCTCACCAGCAGCGACACGCTCACCGATATGGGGCGGGCGCCGACGTTCTACGACTGTCTGGTGGAGATCGAAGCGCTATGAGGGCGCACACGCTGGCGGCGGCGACGTAACGCTCGTGAACGGCGCAAATGCCGTCGTTCGAACGCACCGCGGCATACGCCGAGCTCAAGCTGGACAGCCCCGGGAGCGCCGCCTCGACGTCCGCCGGCCGGCCGTTGAAATGCCGGCAGTCCGCGCAGGCGGCGGCGCGCGCGGCATTCATTGCCCGAGCCGATTCCAGAATCCGCTGAACACCTGGGTGGAGAGCACGAATCCCAGCACCACATTCACCGCCACGCCGATGGTGAAGGCGTAGAAAGGCCGCGCACCCACCGACACGAATTCACGCACGCGCGTGGTGAGTCCGATGCTCAGAAAGGCAAAGGTGAATGCCCAGGTGCGGAGCGCCTGCAATGGCGCCACCAGTCCCGGCAGCACCTCCTTCTTGTACGCCGCATAGTCATAGCCCTTCGCCACCAGGGTGATGACGGCGGAGGCCGCCAGAAAGCCCAGTACGAATTTCGGGAAGCGGCGCCAGATTTCGCCGGCATCCGACTTGCTCTGCACCGGGGTGCGCTCCCAGCGCGTGGTCGCGATCAGCGACAGCACGAAGGCCCATACCCCGATCCAAATATCGCGGCCGATGACCTTCATCAGCGTGAATGCGCTGACGGCGGCATCGGCGTGGCCGGCGATGCCGGGTACATTTCCCGCATAGCCCCCGTAGGTTTGGGCGGCCGCAAGTCCGGCCGCGTCCGCAAATTCCGAGGTGCCGATCCACGCCCCGGCGACGCCGGTGGAGAGGTGCAGGCTGCGCGCGGCCAGCGGGAGAACGAATATCATCACGATGGCCCACACGACGACCAGCGAAATCGCGATGGACACCTGATCCTTTTTTGCACCCACGGCGCCGCCGATGGCGATGGCTCCCGACACGCCGCAGACCGCGCCGCCGGTGCCCAAGGTCGCCGCCAGGCGCCGGTCGAGCCCCAGACGCACCGCACTGTAATAAATGACACCGAAGGTGACCAAGGAGACGATGGCTGCCTGCACGATCGCCACCGGCCCGGCCCAGGCAATCAGCGTCAGCGGTAGGCTCGCTCCCAGCAGCACGATGCCGGTTTTGATGTAGAACTCGACGCGCAAGGCCGGCTCGAGCCAACGCGGCGTCCCGACGGTGTTCGAAATCAAAAGGCCAAGACCGAGCGCCACCAGCGGCGGTTCCAAATTATAGTGAGCCGCTTGATCCCAAAGGCCGAGAAAGTAAATGGCGCCCGCCGCCGCGTAGAGCGTGAGGAACGCCGGCAGGAATCGAGACGGCTTGATTCCGAGCGCCGCCGCCCCTATCGCCAAGGTCGCGGCCCATAGAACGAAGAGTGCCGCATACTGGGCGCCATGCGTTTGCAGCTGCCCGGCGACATCCGCGAGGTGGGTCCACTTTTGCGGGGCCACGGCAATCCACTTGATGCTGCCGCCGTTCGCGAACAACAGGATGGCGGCGGCCACCAACCCCAAGCCGATCCAAATCGCCCACCAGTCTTCCTTGCGGAATAGCTCGTTCCAGGAAGACGGGCGGACCGAGAGGCGGGAATGGGATTGCTGCGCGATATCCGTCATAACTCTAAATTACGGCTCGGGGACGCCCCGAGTCGAATAGCGAGTATGCATATCGAGCTTACCCTTGGTTATAAGGCCGGTTGCGCTCCTTGGGGCCGCGCCGGCGGGCCGGCGATTTCGTTGCGATGCGACGGACGGTGCGATGCGACGGACGGTGCGATGCGACGGACGGTGCGGTGCGATGGACATTGCGATGCGACGAACATTGCTGCCACCGGACATATTGTGGCGCGCGCGACGGCGCGGATTTGCGTGTAAAAATTACAAGGCGGCCAGTCGTCGCACTGCCGGACAATGGACTTTTCTCGTTGCGTTTGCCAAGATTTACGCGGGGATGTTTACCTGAACACTTCGTACATTTCGCGCTGTCGGCGTGGAGACCAGTCATGGATGTAAACGCGACCGCCGCCCGCCGAAAAAGACAGAATGGGCATGGCGCCAGCGCGTCGGATAGCGGTTCCGAACTCAATCTGAACGAGTTGCTCGACGTCCTTCGCGCAATGCAATCGGGTGATTTCTCCGTTCGTTTGCCCGGTTCACGTGTCGGGGTCGCGGGAAAGATCTGCGATGCCTTCAACACCATCGTCGGCGCGAATCAGCGCATTGCCCAGCAGCTCGAGCATGTGGGTGAGGTGGTGGGCCGCCAAGGCAAGACCCGCACCCGGGTGCGATTCGGCCTATCGGACGGTGCGTGGGCCGACATGGAAGCGTCGGTCAACACGCTGATCAACGATCTGCTATGGCCGACGACCGCGGTTACCCGAACGGTGACGGCGGTGGCGCGCGGCGATCTGCTGCAAACCGTGCCATTGGATGTGGATGGACGCGCGTTGAAGGGTGAATTCCTGCGCTCCGCCAACATCGTCAACACCATGATCAAGCAGCTCAGTGTGTTCACCTCCGAGGTGACGCGCGTCGCGCGCGAGGTCGGCACCGACGGCAAGTTGGGCGGCCAGGCGCAGGTGCGCGAGGTCACCGGCGTCTGGAAGGATCTCACGGAAAGCGTGAACTCGATGGCGTCGAATTTGACCGCGCAGGTGCGCAATATCGCGGAAGTGACCATCGCCGTTGCCAACGGCGATTTGTCCAAAAAGATTACCGTCGACGTGCGCGGCGAGATTTTGCAACTGAAGGAAGCCATCAACACGATGGTGGATCAGTTGCGGTCCTTCGCCTCCGAGGTCACGCGCGTGGCGCGCGAAGTGGGCACCGAGGGCAAGCTGGGCGGCCAGGCGTTGGTGCCGGGAGTGGCGGGGACGTGGAAAGACCTCACCGATTCGGTGAACGCCATGTGCGGCAATCTCACCGCTCAAGTCCGCAACATCGCGCAGGTGACCACTGCCGTCGCGCGCGGCGATTTGTCGCACAAGATCACCGTCGATGTGTCCGGTGAGATCCTCGAACTCAAGCAGACCATGAACACCATGGTTGATCAGCTGAACGCTTTCGCTGGCGAGGTGACTCGCGTCGCGCGCGAAGTCGGCACCGAGGGGAGGTTGGGAGGCCAGGCACAGGTGCCCGGCGTCGCCGGTACGTGGAAGGATTTGACCGATAACGTGAATTCAATGGCGTCGAATCTCACGGCGCAGGTGCGCAACATCGCTGAAGTCTCCACCGCGATCGCGAACGGCAATCTGGCGAAGAAGATTACCGTGACGGTATCGGGCGAGATCCTGCAGCTCAAGGAAACCATCAATACGATGGTGGATCAGCTGAACGCCTTTGCGTCCGAAGTAACCCGTGTGGCGCGCGAGGTCGGCACCGAGGGCCGGTTGGGCGGACAGGCGAACGTGCGCGGCGTGGCGGGGACTTGGAAGGACTTGACCGAGAACGTCAATTCCATGGCGTCGAATCTCACGGGCCAGGTGCGCAACATCGCGGAGGTCACCACGGCGGTGGCCAACGGCGATTTGTCGAAGAAGATCACGGTGGACGTGAACGGCGAGATTCTCGAGCTCAAGGACACCATCAACACCATGGTGGACCAGCTGAATGCGTTCGCGGGCGAAGTGACGCGCGTCGCGCGCGAGGTCGGCACCGAGGGTAAACTCGGCGGGCAGGCGCAGCTCAAGGGCGTCGCAGGCACGTGGAAGGATCTCACGGACTCGGTGAATTCGATGGCATCGAATTTGACCGGCCAGGTCCGCAATATCGCAGAGGTTGCCACCGCGGTGGCGCAGGGCGACTTGTCGAAGAAGATCACCGTGACGGTGTCGGGCGAAATCCTGCTGTTGAAGGAAACGCTGAACACCATGGTGGATCAGCTGCGTTCGTTCGCGGGCGAGGTGACGCGCGTCGCGCGCGAAGTCGGCACCGAGGGCCGTCTGGGCGGCCAGGCGCAGGTCCCCGGGGTTGCGGGAACGTGGAAGGATCTGACCGATTCCGTGAATTCCATGGCCGGCAACCTCACGGCGCAGGTGCGCAACATCGCGGAAGTCTCGACCGCCATCGCCAACGGCGACTTGTCCCGCAAGATCACGGTGGATGTGCGCGGCGAAATTCTGCAGCTGAAAGAAACCCTCAACACGATGGTCGATCAGCTCAACCGCTTTGCCTCGGAAGTGACGCGTGTGGCGCGCGAGGTGGGTACCGAGGGCAAGCTGGGCGGGCAAGCCAACGTGCCCGGGGTCGCCGGCACATGGAAGGATCTGACCGAGAACGTCAACTCCATGGCGTCGAATCTCACCGGCCAGGTTCGCAATATCGCCGAAGTGACCACGGCGGTCGCGCGCGGCGACCTGTCGCGCAAGATCACGGTGGACGTGAAGGGCGAAATCCTCGAGCTCAAGAACACGATCAATACCATGGTCGACCAGCTCAACGGTTTTGCGGGCGAAGTGACGCGCGTGGCCCGCGAAGTGGGCACGGCCGGCAAACTCGGCGGCCAAGCGCAGGTCCCCGGAGTCGCGGGCACGTGGAAGGACCTCACCGACAACGTCAACTCCATGGCGGGCAATCTCACGGCCCAGGTGCGCAACATCGCGGAGGTCGCCACCGCCATCGCGACCGGCGACTTGTCGCGCAAGATCACCGTCGACGTGCGCGGTGAAATCCTGCTCCTGAAGGAAACATTGAACACAATGGTGGACCAGCTGCGTTCCTTCGCCGGCGAAGTGACCCGCGTGGCGCGCGAGGTGGGCACCGACGGCCGCTTGGGCGGACAGGCCGTGGTTCCCGGGGTCGCCGGCACCTGGAAGGACCTGACCGACAACGTGAATTTGTTGGCGGCGAATCTCACCACTCAAGTGCGCAACATCGCGGAAGTCACCACGGCCGTTGCGCGCGGGGATCTGTCGCGCAAGATCACGGTCGACGTGAAGGGCGAAATTCTCGAGCTCAAGAACACCATCAACACCATGGTGGATCAGCTGAATGGCTTCGCCGGCGAGGTGACGCGGGTGGCGCGCGAGGTCGGCACCGAAGGGCGGCTCGGCGGTCAGGCGCAGGTGCCGGGCGTGGCGGGGACCTGGAAGGATCTCACCGACACCGTCAATGTCATGGCGGCCAACTTGACCGAGCAGGTTCGCGGCATCGTGAAAGTCGTCACCGCGGTGGCGAACGGCGACCTCAAGCAGAACCTCACCGTGGCCTCCAAGGGCGAGGTCGCCGCGTTGGCGGAAACCATCAACAACATGACCGACACGCTCGCGACGTTCGCCGACCAGGTGACGACGGTGGCGCGCGAGGTGGGCGTCGAAGGCCGGCTCGGCGGGCAGGCCAACGTCCCCGGCGCGTCGGGAACTTGGAAGGATTTGACCGGCAACGTGAACTTGCTGGCCGCGAACCTCACCACGCAGGTGCGCGCGATTGCCGAGGTCGCGACCGCGGTCACCAAGGGAGATTTGACCCGTTCGGTGCAGGTCGAAGCGCGCGGCGAGGTGGCGGAACTCAAGGACAACATCAACACCATGATCGGGAATCTACGCCTGACGACCGATCGCAACACGGAACAGGACTGGCTGAAGACCAATCTGGCGCGGTTCACCAACATGCTGCAGGGGCAGCGCGATTTGGCGACCGTGGGCCGGATGATGCTGTCGGAACTGGCGCCGCTGGTGGAGGCGCAGCACGGCGTCATCTACCAGGTGGAAGGCGACGGCGCGACACAGGGACTGAAGCTGCTGGCGGCTTATGCGGACGATGCCACCAACGGCTATGCGCAGCAATTGAAGCTCGGGGAGGGCCTCATCGGCCAATGCGCGCGCGATGCGCGCCGCATGTTCATCACCGAGATACCGTCCGACGTGGTGCCGATCCGTTCGGGCTTGTTCAGGGCGCCGCCGCGCCACGTCATCGTGCTGCCGGTATTGTTCGAGGGCGACGTCAAAGCGGTGATCGAACTCGCGTCGCTCGGGGCATTCACCGCCTTGCAGCTGTCGTTTCTCGAGCAGTTGACGATGTCCATCGGCATTGTGCTCAATTCCATCGAAGCCACCATGCAGACCGAAGGGCTGCTGAAGCAGTCGCAGCAGCTCGCCACCGAGCTGCAGACCCAGCAGCGTGAGCTGCAGCAGACGAATGAGCAGCTGGAGCAAAAGGCGCAGCAGTTGGCCGACCGCAACGTCGAGGTCGAAGCCAAGAACCAGGAAATCGAACAGGCCCGCCGCGCGGTCGAAGAGAAAGCGACGGAACTCGCGCTGACGTCGAAGTACAAGTCGGAATTCCTCGCCAACATGTCCCATGAGCTGCGCACGCCGCTCAACAGCATTCTCATCCTCGGCCAGCAGCTGACGGAGAATCCGGACGGCAATCTGAGCAACAAGCAGGTGGAATTCGCGCGCACCATCCATGGCGCCGGCACCGATTTGCTGAATCTCATCAGCGATATTCTGGATTTGTCGAAGATCGAATCGGGCACCGTCTCGGTGGACGCCGAGGAAGTGTATTTCAGCAACTTGCTGGAGATGATTGCGCGGCCGTTCCGCCACGAAGCCGATAACCGGCGCCTGCAATTCGAGGTGGTGATTTCACCGAATTTGGAGCGCAGCATCATCACCGATTCGAAGCGTCTGCAGCAGGTCTTGAAGAACCTGTTGTCCAACGCATTCAAGTTCACTGCCGACGGCGGTGTGAGGCTCACCGTGTCGCCCGCGGCGAGCGGTTGGAACGCGGACCACCCCACGCTGCGGCACGCGCCGGTGGTGGTGTCGTTCGAGGTGTCCGACACGGGAATAGGCATCCCCCCGGAGAAACAGCGCATCATCTTCGAGGCCTTTCAACAGGCGGATGCCGGCACCAGCCGCAAGTACGGCGGAACCGGCTTGGGACTCGCGATCAGCCGCGAATTGGCCAATTTGCTGGGCGGCGAAATCCAGCTGCGCAGCGCTCCGGGCAGGGGCAGCGTATTTACGCTGTTCCTGCCGTTGACTTATCTAGGCAGCGCGACCGCAAAGCCGGCGTTCGGGGGCGCGGACGCAGGTCCGCGCGGCGCTTCGATGCAAACCGCCGCGGTGCGCGCATCGGAGCGGCAGATCGAGCAAATCCTCGATGACCGAGACGAGCTGGAGGAGGGCGACAGCGTCGTGCTCATCGTCGAAGACGATACGCACTATGCGCGCGCCATGATGGACGCCGCCAAGGAGCAGGGATTCAAGGTTCTCGTGGCGCAGCGCGGCGCCGAGGCGTTGGATCTTGCGCGTGAGCACCGTCCGACGGCCATTTCGCTCGATATTTTCCTGCCGGATATGCTGGGCTGGACGGTTTTGAGCCAACTCAAGCAGGATCCGGCCACCCGGCACATTCCCGTTCAGATCGTCACCTTGGACGAAGATCGCCATCATGGGCTGGCGCGGGGCGCGTTTGCCTACGTGCAAAAACCGACCACCCCCACCGGCTTGGAAGACGCATTCGCACGCATCAAGGACTATGCCGCTCCGCGCCGCAAGCGTCTGCTCCTGGTCGAGGACGATGAGGCGGAACGCAAGAGCGTGTCGGAGCTGCTGGGGTCCAGCGACATCGAAATCGCCACCGCAGAGACGGGCGCAGCGGCGTTGAGCCAGCTCCGCGAGCAGCCGCCCGACTGCGTGGTGCTGGATTTGAAGCTGCCCGACATGTCCGGTTTCGAGGTGCTCGAGAAGATTCGAGATGACGAGGAGTTGTCGGACGTACCGGTGGTGGTATTCACCGGCCGCGAGCTGTCCGCTGACGAGGACGCAAAGTTGCGCACCATGGCCCGCAGCGTCGTGGTGAAGGGCGTCGAATCCCCGGAACGTTTGCTCGACGAGACTTCGCTGTTCCTGCATCGAGTCGTGGCGGATCTGCCGCCGGCAAAACAGAGCATGCTGCAGCGTTTGCACAGCTCCGATGAGGATCTGGTGAGGCGCACGGTGCTCCTGGTGGATGACGACACGCGCAATATTTTCGCGTTGAGCAGCGTGCTCGAGCGTCGCGGCATGGAGGTGCTGACGGCTACCACCGGCAGCGAAGCGCTCGCCGTGCTGGATTCGCGCGCGGACGTCGCGATCGTGCTGATGGACATCATGATGCCGGGAATGGACGGCTACGAAACCATCCAAACGATTCGTGCGACGCCTGAGTTCCGGCGCCTGCCAATTTTGGCGCTGACCGCAAAGGCCATGAAGGGCGACCGGGAAAAGTGCCTGGAGGCGGGGGCGTCCGACTATCTCGCAAAACCGGTGAATATCGAACAGCTCCTGTCCGCCCTGCGTATGTGGCTGCACCGCTGAGGCGACGATCATGAAAGCGCCAGAACGAGTCAACATTCTGCTGGTCGACGACCAGCAGGCCAAATTGCTCAGCCACGAAGCGATTTTGGCGGAGATCGGCGAAAACCTCCTGAAGGCGTCTTCGGCGAGTCAAGCGTTCGAATGTCTGCTCAAGAATGAAATCGCGCTGATTCTCATCGACGTGTGCATGCCGGATCTCGATGGTTTCGAGCTCGCGGCCATGATTCGCGAACACCCCCGCTTTCAGACGACGGCCATCATTTTCGTCTCCGCGATCATGATGACGTACCCGGATCAGCTGCGGGGCTACCAGCTGGGCGGCGTCGATTACGTGCCGGTGCCGGTGGTCCCCGAGTTGCTGCGGGCCAAGGTCAAGGTGTTCGTCGATTTGTACCGCAAGACCCGCGAACTCGAGCGCTTCAATGCGGTGCTCGAGCAGCGCGTCGCCGAGCGGACTTCCGAGCTGCAGCGCTTCAACGAGCAGCTGGAACTACGGATCAAGGAACGGACCCACGAACGGGAAACGGCGCTCGCGCAATTGTTCGAAGCCCAAAAAATGGACACCATCGGGCAATTGACCGGAGGCGTGGCGCATGACTTCAACAATTTGCTGATGGCGGTCCTGGGCAGCCTCAGTTTGCTCGAGAAGCGGCTGCCGGAGGATCCGCGCAGCCATCGCCTGTTGCAGAACGCCGTGCAAGGCGCCCAAAGAGGCGCGGCGCTGACGCAGCGCTTGCTGGCCTTTTCTCGCCGGCAAGAGTTGAAACCGGAGGCCGTCGACGTGCAGCAGCTGGTGGGCGGGATGACGGAATTGCTCGAGCGCGCCTTGGGACACGGCGTCCAGCTGCGGACGCAGTTCCAGGGCGCGACACCGACCGCGCTCGTGGATGCCAACCAACTGGAACTGGCGCTGCTCAATGTGGCGCTGAATGCGCGCGACGCCATGCCGAACGGCGGCACTTTGACGATTTCGGCGGCCCGCTACGGGCAACCCGCGGATGGAACGGAGGCATCGCTGCCGCCCGGCGACTACGTACTCATCAAGATTGCCGACAACGGAATCGGCATGGATGAGATGACGCTCAACAAAGCTACCGAACCGTTTTTCACTACCAAGGGACCCGGTAAGGGAACGGGGCTCGGCCTGTCCATGGTGCATGGTCTCGCGGCGCAATCGGGGGGGCTGTTGCGCATCAGTAGTGAGCCCAACGTCGGCACCACCATCAAGCTGTGGGTGCCAATGGCCCAAGTCGCAGCGCCGGCGGCTGACAACGAGGTTATGTCGCCCATGCCGGCGCCCTACATCGGGACATGCAGGGTTCTCATCGTCGACGATGACGCGTTGGTGATGACGGGAATCTCAGCGATGATCGAGGACCTTGGGCATACCCCGATCGAGGCGCATTCGGGCGCGGAAGCCGTTGCCAAGCTCGCCTCGGGCATCGAGATCGACGTCGTCGTGACGGACCACGCCATGCCGGCGATGACCGGTCTGCAGCTCGCCAGATACATCCACGAGAATTATCCCGAGATTCCCGTCATCTTGGCGACGGGCTACGCGGAGATTCCCGGGGATGCGGCGTCGCTGGGAATACCCAGATTGGCGAAGCCCTGCAATCAGTATGAAATCGCCACGGCAATTCAGTCGGCGTTGGGGTCGCGCAGGGCCGTTCGCCGCCGGCGCGTCGGATGCGCCGATTGAGGCGAACGAGACGCCGCAGCCCATTCGTCCTGGTTCAATCGTATCGGCGATCGCGGATCCGGTAAGCTTGCCGCATGATCAACGTGAGAACCGTCACCGCCAGCCGATACGTGACTCCGCTGCGGGAGGGAGGGTCGCTGCCAGCCATCATCGAAGCCGACGACGACGGTTTATACGTGCTCAAGTTCCGGGGCGCGGGGCAGGGCCCCAAGGCTCTGGTTGCGGAGCTTCTGGCCGGTGAAATCGGACGGGCCGTGGGTCTGCCGGTGCCGGAAATCGTCTTCGTCGAGCTCTCCGCGGAATTGGCGCGCACCGAACCCGACGCCGAAATACAAAGTCTCATCGGCGCGAGCGCGGGCTTGAATGTCGCCTTGGACTATTTACCGGGCTCCGTCACCTTCGATCCCCTGGTGTTCGTGCCCGAGGCGCGGCTCGCGTCGGCCATCGTCTGGTTCGATGCCTTCGTGTGCAACGTCGATCGGACGGCGCGCAACGTCAATATGCTGATCTGGCATCGGCGGCTCTGGCTGATCGACCACGGAGCGTCCCTTTATTTTCATCACTCGTGGAATAGCCGCGATCAGCACGCGACGAAGCCGTTCACCTTGATCAAGGATCATGCACTGCTCAAGTATGCGAGCGACCTTGCCGACGTCGACGCAGAGATGGCCGCGCTGCTCACGGCGGACAAGCTGGCGGGTATAGTCCAATTGATCCCGGACTCCTGGCTATCGAACGACCCGGGGTTTACGGGCATACTCGCGCAGCGAGAGGCGTATCTGAGCTACTTCCTCCTGCGCTTGCAGGCTTCCGATGTCTTTGTACAGGAGGCGATCCGAGCACGATCTTCGCACCTATGACTATGCGATCGTGCGGGTCGTCCCGCGCGTCGAGCGGGGCGAATTCGTCAACGCCGGGATCATTCTGTCCTGCGACGTCGAGCGGGTTCTACAGGCCGGCATCGAACTCGACGAAGCGGCGTTGCTGGCGCTGGATGCCGGCGTGGACCTCGAAGTCGTTCGCAGCACTCTCTCGACCATTCCCGCGATCTGCGCGGGCGGGGCGGACGCCGGGGACATCGGCAAACTTTCCGCGCGTGAGCGGTTTCACTGGCTGGTATCCCCAAAGAGCACCATCGTGCAGACCTCGCCGGTACATACGGGCCGCTGCAACGACCTCGATGCGGCACTCGAGCATCTCATGAACCGCATGATCCGGCGGGTGCCGGGCCAGGGGTCATTGTCGGCGCCCGTGATATAGGATTCGCTGTGCGTCGCCAATCAATATTCGCCCTGATTGCCGCCGCCGGCCTCTTCGGCGGCAGCGCTCGCGCGGTCGATCCGGGTGTTCCCGCCGCGGCCGGTCCGTCGGCGGCCGGCGCAACGGTCTCGCGCGTATCGGTCCTGACCGGAGAACAGGTCGTCCAAATTCTGGACGAGACGGTCGACTGGTATCGAACGCTGGGCACCCAGCAACAAAACGCCACCCAGCCGAGCGACCTCTTGATCCTGTTTGCCAATCGACAGACGGCCGACAAGGTGGTCGCCTTGGCGTTCGAGATCGCTCGGGCAAACGCCGAACTCCTGAGCAGTGAGGCGAGTTCCGGGCAGGGTGCCGCCGAAGCGGCATCGCCGCAGTCGCTCACTCAACAGCGAAACCAATTGGACGCACAGCGCCAATCGATTCAGCAGGAGATCGATGCCGATCGGAAAAAGCTAGCCTCTTCCGGGAAGGATAAGCAGGACATCGAAGCGAAGCTGCCCGAACTGCAGGGCGAACTCGCGATGGTGAATGCCAGAAAGAACCTTCTCGACACGATGACAGAGTTCGTCAATACCAGCGACCCCAAGGCGGCGGGCGCGAATGCCCTGAAGGCGCAGATTGACGCCATCGCGGCGACCATCCCCAGCTCCAGCGCCAATGCGGCAGCCGCACCGTCGGGCACCGGCTCATCATCTGGCGCGAGTTCGAGCGCCGCGCCTCCCGCCGGCAATGATGGGAGAGCGGCACCGGCGCGTCATGGGATATGGGATCTCGCCACCGAAGCACTGCGGCAGCGGAACAAGATCCAGACCATCGATCTGATCAATCGGCACACGGTTGCCTTGGCGGAGACCTTTGAGAAGACCGGCGCGCAGCCCCTCACGCAATTGAAGACTTACGCGGCGCGGAGCGAGGCGCTTGCAGCCCAGGCCGACAATGCCGGCAGCGGGGCATTGAAGGATCTGCGCAGTGAATTCGATACGTTGGCGTGGCTGTTCAAGCAAACGTCGGAAATTCTCATCCCATTGACCAAGGAACAGGTGCTGCTTCGGCAGTATCAACATAACCTCGGCAATTGGCGGGAATCCGCCGCGCGGCAGTATCACGACGCACTGACCGCGCTGGCGGTTCGTTCGGGAATCGTAGCGGGCATCTTGGCCATCGTGTTCGCGCTTGCGGAAGTTTGGCGGCGCGCAGTCCTTCGTTATGCGCATGAGCCTCGGCGCCGCTATCAACTGCTGCTCGTCCGCACGATCGTGCTGTGGACCATCGTGTGCGCGGTGGTGGGCTTGAGCTTCGTCACCGAAATCAGCACATTTGCGACGTTTGCCGGATTGCTCACCGCCGGGCTCGCCGTTGCCATGCAAAGCGTGCTCGTATCGGTCGTCGGGTATTTCTTCCTGATCGGAAAGTATGGAATTCGGGTCGGCGACCGCATACAGATCGGCGCGGTGGTCGGCGAAGTGATCGACCTGGGCCTCGTACGCATGCACCTGATGGAACTCAATCAGCAAGGACCCTTGGGACCCACCGGAAGGGTCGTCGCCTTCGCCAATCTGATCGTGTTCCAGGCCTCAGGCGGGCTATTCAAGCAAATTCCCGGAGTGAATCTCTCCTGGCACGAAACGACCCTGACGCTGCCCGCCGTCAAGGACTACGCCGCCCTGAAGGATAGATTGCTGGCGGCAATCAGCGCGGTCTTGAGCAATTACAGCGAAGAAATCGCACGCCAGACGAAGGAAATCTCGAGAACTACAGCATCGAGCTCCGTGAGCGATACGACGCCGCAAGTTCAGATGCATCTCGCCAACGGTCAGATGCAGGCCTTGGTCCGCTACCCGGTGCATCTGCAGCACGCCGCGGAAATCGATGAGCGCGTGGCGCAAGCCGTGTTGAAAGTCATTGCGGAGAGTGCCTGAACGGGCCGCCGTTCGACTTCAACGAACCGACGCGGCTCGAGGATGGACCAGGAACAGTGCGGAGCCGGCGGCGAACGCGGCCGAGGCAGCACCGATGAGCGCAGCCACGCGAAATCCAACCATGAAGGCCTCGGTGGATCCCTGCCGCGCGAACACGAACCCCAGCAACGCGGTCGCGATGAGTCCGGCGATGCGCGCTACGGCGCTGTTGAACCCCGAGGCCAACCCCACATGGTCCGCGTCGACCGACGTCATGACGGCGGTCGTCAGAGGCGCGACGCATGCGCCCATGCCGAGAGCGACCAGGACGGTGGCCGGAAAGATATCCAGCCAATAGTTGATACCGTGGGTTCCGATCCTGCCGTACAGGGCAAGTCCAATCCCAACGAGACCGGCGCCGATGCTCAGAGGCAATCGCTCGCCGTAGACCGATGCCACGCGGCCCATGAACCGCGACCCGAGACCAATCAAGACGGGCAGCGGCAACAGCGCCGCGCCCGCCGCGACCGCCAACCAGCCTTCGACCTTGATCAAGAAGAACGGCAGCAAAACCAGCAATCCGCCGAGGCTGCCGTAAAGGAAAAACGTCAGCAGCGTCAGTCCGACAAAGGTAGGCGCGGCAAACATCGCCAGCGGCATGAGCGCGCGGTTTCCCAGTTTGCCCTCATGCCGCACGAACACTCCGAATAGAAGGATTCCGCCCACTGCCGCCGACCCCGCTGACGAATACGCCTCGCTGGATTCCGACGCCTTGGTGAGCGCCCAGGTGAGCAACCCCAGCGCGACGGTTGCGAGACCCGCCCCCAGGGCATCGAGCGGCGCGGCACCGCTCGATGCCCTGCGCTCCTCGACATACTTCCACGCCAGATATCCCGCACCGGCCGCGATCGGTGGATTGAGTAGAAAAATCGTCCGCCATCCGACCGTATCGACGATCCATCCGCCGATGATGGGTCCCAGTGCGCCCGCCAGCGCACCGACCGCGGCCCAGGTGCCGATTGCGCGTCCGCGCGCCTCACCGGTGAAGGCGCCTCCAAGAATGGCAAGGCTGTTGGGCATGAGCAGCGCGGCTCCCAATCCTTGCAGCCCACGTGCGGCCAATAGCCAGGGAAACGACGGCGCGGCTGCACAGGCGAGCGAGGCAAAGGCAAAGGTCGACAGTCCGATTTGAAACAAGCGGCGCCGGCCGAAATGATCGCCCAACGCGCCGCCCAGCAAGATCAGCACGCCGAGCGGCAACAAATAGGCATTGATCGCCCATGACAAATTGGCAGGATCGACCTCAAGACCCTGCGATAACGCCGGTAGAGCGACATTGACGACCGAGCCGTCGATGAAGGCGAGGCTCGATCCTAAGATGGTAGCCGCCAGTGTCGCTCGCGGGTGCATGCGTGTCAGCATACCCTGAGGATTGACGTCTCCAATATCTCATTGGGCGAGACGGGTAAATCCGTCGGAGCTCCATTCTTCGCTGCCGACGCCGTGGTGTACAAAAAACAAGCCATCAGGATCGTATTTCGCCTTCACCGTACGCAGCTTCGGGTAATTGCTTCCCCAAAACGCCCGTTGCCAGGACGCACTGAAATAATTGCTCTCGGAGACGTAGGAACCCGGATCGGCCACAATTTTGCGCAACTCGGCAGTAGCCGCGTCCACCG
>WNFL01436435.1_pt4 | contig 34699 bp, 34 predicted proteins | sample 5400361 | NCBI WGS metagenome assembly WNFL01 (sample SAMN13153351, study PRJNA577476) | soil metagenome | isolation source: 40 cm soil on Douglas fir-dominated hillslope | place: USA:California | collected 2013-09-17
CATGAGGATCCCGATCGGGCGCTGTCCGACGGACCGAACTCGCTCACCTTCGCCCTCTGGGAGCAGACGGTCGCGGAGGTGCAACGGATCCGCGCCGCGATGGCTGCTCGCTGAGCGTGCCCCGGCGCGGGGTGGAAAATGGTAGGGTCCCGCCGAGTGCGTGCTCCCCCTCCAGCATTGCTGCTCTGCGCTGTGCTCGGCGCAGCCTGCGGCGGGGGCGTGCCCATCCTGATGTACCACTCGGTGGGCGACGGCGGAGAGCGGCTCACCGTGACCCCGGCGGAGCTGGGCGCCCATCTCGATTTCCTCCGCTCGGCCGGCTTCGAGACCGTCACGCTGCGCCAGGTCCTCGACGCGCAGAACGGTGCAGGGAAGCTCCCGCGCCACCCGGTGGTGCTCACCTTCGACGATGGGTTCCAGGACGCGGCGACGGAGGTGCTGCCGCGTCTCCAGGCGCGCGCCCAGAAGGCGACCTTCTTCATCGTGTCCGGGTTCTGCGCTCGGGACGAGGCGAACCGGGTCGTGCACGGCCGGTATCGGTACCTGACCTGGTCGGAGGCGCGCGCCCTGGCGGCCGCGGGGATGGAGATCGGATCGCACACGGTCTCGCATCGCAAGCTCGCCGACCTGCAGACGGCCGACCTGCACGCGGAGGTGGAGCACAGCCGAGCCGCGCTCCAGGCGTACCTGGGCCAGCCGATCGAGTTCTTCGCTTATCCATTCAACGACCAGCGGCAGTGGGTCCGCCATGTCGTGGAGAAGGCCGGCTACCGCGGCGCGGTGGTCGGCATGAACGGGAACACCGACCCGTTCACGCTCCAGCGTCTCACCATGCACGGGGGCATCACCGCCGCCGACCTGCGCTCGATGCTCTCCGAGTCGTGGCAGACCGCATACACGGGGGGCGGATGATCGCCGCGTTGCTCGCCACGGCCGCCGCCGTGTCCGGCACCCTGGAGCCGCAGCCCGTACAAGAGCCAGCTCCGGCGCTCGCCGCGCTGGGACCCCAGCCCACCGGCGCGACGGCGCTGACGGTGTGGGCGGGCAGGCCTTTCCACGGGCTGCGGCTGGATCACGCTTTCTGGGACCGGGTCGACCTCGGGTTGGGGCTCGACGTCTGGCACGAAGGCTTCTACCGGCCGATTGTGCAGGCACGCGTGCGCGTTTTCCGGGCAGGACCCGCCCAGCTCACGCTGCGGGGTACGGTCGGCCGCGTCCTCGGCACCAACTCGGGAGTGGTCCGGACCAGCGACGGGGAGCTGGCGGTCCAGCTGGGCTTCGCGCTGGTTCCGTCCCTGGCCGTGTTCGGCGAGGCAGCGCTGCTCGGCGCCACCGACTTCACCCGCGAGCACACCACCGGGGTCACCCAGGTGCAGGGCGGGCTCGCCTTTGCCCCGCCGGGGCCCTTCTCGCTCATCGCTTCCGCGGGGACGTTGCAAGGGGTCCGCGGCAGCCGCGCGGTGGGCTCGGGCGGCGTCTCCTTGCGGTTCTGATAGAAACCCGAAGCGTGGCGCCGCGATCCAGGAAGCCGCCGCGCGAGCTGTTGCGCCGCATCCGGCTGGTGGTGCTCGACGTGGACGGTACGCTCACCGACGGGCGGCTCTTCTACGGAAAGGACGGCGAGGCCTTCAAGGCCTTCGACGTGCGCGACGGCCACGGGCTGCGCCTGTTGCAGCTCCACGCCGGCATCAAGGTCGCCGTGCTCACCGGCAGGCGGGCCGACCTGGTGCAGCAGCGGTGCCGCGAGCTGTCCATCGAGCCCGTGGTGGGGTCGTCGCGCGCGAAGGGATCCGCGTTGCAGCAGATCTGCGGCGAGGTCGGGGTTCCACGCTCGGCGACGGCGTACATGGGCGACGACGTGAACGATCTCCCGGCGCTGCGCCTTTCGGCGCTCTCCTGTGCACCGGCGGATGCCGCGCCCGAGGTCCTGCGGGAAGTGCGCTGGGTGGCGCCGCACCGGGCGGGACGGGGCGCCGTGCGGGACCTCTGCGAGCTGCTCCTCGGCGCCACCGTGGGATGGCCCCCGCCCGAGGACACACCGGCGCCGCAGGGATGAGCCGCGCAGCATCCCAGACCGCGGCCCCGCCGGCGCCGCGGGCAGTGCCGCTCGCGAAACGCCTGCGCCGCGCGCTGCGGGTGCGCGCCCTTCTGCTGCTGTTGCCGCTGCTTTCGCGCCTGCCTCACCGAGCGGCCCTGGCCCTGGGCGCCGCCGCCGGGCGGCTCGCCTGGCTTCTCGCCCGGCGGCATCGGCGCGCCGCGCTGGAGCACCTCGCCATCGCGTTTCCCCAGCGCGACGCGCGGTGGCGTGCACGGGTCGGGCGCTCCTCGTTCGAGAACCTGGGCCGGTCGGCGCTCGAGATGCTCGCGGTAGAGCGCCTCGATCTGGCCCGGACCGTGCAGTTCGAACCCGGTTCGCTGGAGGCCATGACCGCCGCGCACGCAGAGGGCGGCGGCGTGGTGGCCATCTCCTGCCACCTGGACAACTGGGAGCTGCTCGCCCGCTGCGTGGCCGCCGCCGGCTTTCCCGTCGCCACCGTGGCGCGCGAGGCGCAGGACAAGAGGCTGACGATCCTCCTCGAGAGGTCGCGCGCATCGACCGGGATCGTCAGCCTGTGGCGCGACAACCCCACCTCGGCGCGCGCGTTCATCCGCCATCTCCGCAAGGGGGGCGTGGTGGCGGCGCTCATCGACCAGGACACCGAAGTCGCCGGACATTTCGTTCCTTTCTTCGGAAGGGAAGCCTTCACCCCTCGCGCGCCGGCTGACCTCGCGCTGCGGCTGGACGCGCCTGTCGTGTTCGCCCGGATATGCCGGGTGGCCTCGGGCATGCATCGGATCCGCATCTCGCGCCTCGCGCTTCCTTCGTCGGGCGACCGGGAGGCGGACTCGCGTGCGCTCACCGCGGCGGCCACCGCCGCCATCGAGCAGGAGGTACGCGCGCGTCCGGATCAATGGGTGTGGATGCATGCGCGATGGCGTACACAACCAGGGACAATTGGTTGAACTCTTGACGCTTTTTCTGGGACCAGGGCCCTGCCTCGGACCTCGACACGGGCGCGGGCGGGTGCTAGTGTTCCTTGCAAATGTGGAGCCAGTTCGCCAGCATGAGCGTTGCAGCGGCGCTCCTCCTTGGCTGCGGGGCACGAACGGCTCCCCCCCCGGATGTGTCGGATCGTTCCCCACCCGCCGAGACTCCGGACCTGACTTTGCATCAGGTCGCATTCGCCCGGCTCTCCGACGGGCGGGTCGTGGCGCGGGGTACGGCGCGGGAGTTGTCGTACCACCGGGCGGGCGGGCGGCTGGACGCACAGGTGGCGGCAGCCACGCTCCATCCCGAACCGGGCACCGGGTACGCCATGTTCGGCGAGACGTTGCTCACCGCGCCCACGGTCGACGGCGACCTGGGAGCGAAGCGCGGAACGGCGTCGGGCGGGGTGAATTTCCGCGCCGCGCGCGGTGACCACGGCACGACCGAGCGCTTGCTCTGGGACGGGCCGGCGGATCGGCTGAGCGGCGACCGACCCGTCGAGGCGCAAGGTCCGGGCTACCAGGTGCATTCGCAAGGGTTCTCCGCCCGCGCCGACGGCAGCGACGTCACCTTGACTGGCGGGGTGGCCGGAACGCTGGAACCGAAGACCACCGAAGAACCCACGAGCCGTGCGCCGCACCCTGCGAAGCGCAAGCGGGCGGAGCTCCGATGATCGCCCTCGTAGCCGCGCTCGCGGTGGCCGCCGCGCCGTCAGGACCGGTGGACTTCACCGCGCAGACGATGCGGATGGAGCCGCGGGAGCGCCGCACCATGCTGGACGGAGCGGTCCGCCTCTCGCGAGGCGGGATGGTGGTGACCGGCGACCGGGCGGTGGTCGAGTTCGCCCCCGAAGAGCAGCCCGCGCCGCAGCCGCAGCGCAAGCCGGCGCGGCGCCGCGGCCGCGACGAGCCGGCGCTCCTGGGCCAGAAGCTGGAGAGGTTCACGGTGGACGGGAACGTCCACGTGCAGCGCGGCGACCGCACCGCGGACGGCGCCCACGGGGTCTTCGACTCCAGGGCGCAGACCCTGGTGCTGACCGGCGATGGCAAGGAAGACCCGGTCCTGCGCGACGGGTCGGAAACCCTGCGGGGCGATCGGATCGTCATGCGCCTCGACACCGAGGACGTGGACGTGCACAAGCCGCGACTCGTGCTGCGCCGGTCGGTGCCCGAGGCGCAGGAGGAGCCGCAGCTCCCGACGCGCGTCGAGGCCACGCGGCTGTCGCTCGATCGCTCGGAGCGCCTGGCCCGCTTCACCGACGACGTGGTCGTGCGGCGGGGCGACGTGACGGTCCGCGGTCCGCGCATGGACGCGCACTACGACGCCGCGGGCCAGCTCACCCATCTCTACCTGCGCGGAGGTGTGGAGATGAAGCAAGGCGACCGCCGCGCGGTGGCCCAGAATGCCGATTACGACGCGGCCACCCGCGAATTGGTGCTGACCGGCGAGCCGCGCTTGTTCGACCGGGGCGACGTGCTGGTGGGAGACAAGATCGGCCTGGCGCTGGATTCGCACGAGGTGCGGGTCGAGCGCGCGCACGGCCGGCTGCGTCCGGAGGCGCACCAGGACGAGGCGGGCGCGGGGGTGAAACGATGACCGCGCTGCATGCCCGCGGTCTGTCGAAGAGCTTCCGCGGCCGCAAGGTCGTGGACGGGGTCTCGTTCGACGTGAATCCCGGCGAGGTGGTGGGCCTCCTCGGCCCCAACGGCGCGGGGAAGACGACCAGCTTCCATTGCGTGGTGGGCCTCCTGCACCCGGACGAGGGCGAGGTGCACCTCGGTGGGCAGGACCTCTCCGGCCTGCCGCTCCACCGCCGGGCGCGGATGGGGCTCGGGTATTTGCCGCAGGAGGCGAGCATCTTCCGCAAGCTGACCGTGCGGCAGAACCTGCTGCTCGTGCTCGAGGGGCAGGGGGTGCACGGAGGCGAGGCGCGGGAGCGCACCGACGACGTGCTGCAGGAGTTCGACCTGCTCCGGGTTGCCGGCTCGCTCGGTGAGCAGCTCTCCGGTGGGGAGCGCCGGCGGACCGAGATCGCGCGCGCACTTCTGGCCGAGCCGCGGTTCCTCCTCTTCGACGAGCCCTTCGCCGGCATCGACCCGATCGCCGTGCACGAGCTGCAGCGGCTGATCGGGAAACTGCGCGACCGCGGACTGGGCGTGCTCATCAGCGACCACGCCGTGCGCGAGACGCTGGGCATCTGCGACCGCGCGGTCCTGCTGGTGGAGGGGCGGCTGCTCGAGGCGGGCACGCCGCCGCAGATCGCGGCCTCGGAGCGCGCCCGCGCCGTCTACCTGGGCGAACGGTTCAAGCTGGAATGAAAGGGAGAGCGTAGAAATGGCTCTAGAGCTCAAGCAGAGTCTTCGCCTCAGCCAGCAGCTGGTGATGACGCCGCAGCTGCAGCAGGCGATCAAGCTGCTGCAGCTCTCGCGGCTGGAGCTCGTGGACCTGATCCGCACGGAGATGGAGCAGAACCCGCTGCTCGAGGAGCCGGCCGAAGGCGCAGAGGCGGAGCTGGACGAGGCCCCGGCCGAGATGACCTCGACCCTGAACGAGTCGATCGAGGCGAGCGAGCTGCTCCCCGACAAGCCCCCGGAGCGGGAGAACGACGCCAAGCAGCAGGCCGATGGCGAGGTGCAGCGGGCGGACATCGACTGGGAGCAGTACCTCGACAACTACCAGACCCAGCACACCGCGCCCTCGGGCGGCGGGATGTCCGCGGAGGACCTGCCCAACTACCAGGACACCCTCACCCGCGCCGAGGGGCTCACCGAGCACCTGATGGAGCAGCTCCGCATGGCCGGGCTGACGTCCGAAGAGGAGCAGCTCGGCGCGCTGATCATCGGGAACCTGAACCGCGACGGATACCTGGTGATGGACCCGGAGGCGGAGCCCACCGTGCCGGCGCTGCACCAGGACGTGGAGGTCCCGGCGGTGCTGGCCGAGAGCACCGACGAGGACGCGGCGCACACGGCGGAGAAGGCGCTCAAGGCGGCCGCGAAGGCAGCCGCGGCGGCGCGGGCGGCGCGCGGGGAGCCCGACCCGCTGGTGACCCTGGCCCTCGAGGCGGGCGTTTCGGGGGCCTGCGCGGACAAGGTGCTCCACGTCATCCAGCGCTTCGAGCCGATCGGCTGCGCCTCGCGCGACCTGCGCGAGTGCCTGCTGGTCCAGGCGCGCTGGTTCCTTTCCGAGGGCGAGGGCAAGGACGACCCGGACGCCGACCTGCTCCCGGCCATCATCACCGCGCACCTCAAGAACGTGGAGACGAAGAAGTACCAGGCCATCGCCAAGGAACTGCACGTCCCGCTGGACGAGGTGGTGGCCGCCATCAAGCTGCTCTCGCGGCTGGACCCCAAGCCGGGGCGGAGTTACGCTTCGGACGAGCCGCAGTACATCACTCCGGACGTCTACATCCACAAGGTCGGTGATCAGTACGTGACGGTCCTGAACGACGACGGCTTGAGCAAGCTGCGCATCTCGGCGCACTATCGGCAGGCGCTCAAGAACGGGGCCAGCAACGGCAAGGCCAAGGAGTACATCCAGGACAAGCTGCGCTCGGCGGTGTGGCTCATCCGCTCCATCCACCAGCGGCAGCGGACGATCGTGAAGGTGGCGGACTCGATCATCAAGTTCCAGCGCGACTTCCTCGACAAGGGGATCGCCCACCTCCGGCCCCTCATCCTGCGCGACGTGGCCGAGGACATCGGGATGCACGAGAGCACCGTCTCGCGCGTCACCACCAACAAGTACGTGCACACCCCCCAGGGCATCTACGAGCTGAAGTTCTTCTTCAACTCGTCGATCTCCCGGGTGGGCGGCGAGGACATCGCCTCGGAAGCGGTGAAGAACCAGATCAAGCAGATCGTCGCCGCGGAGCCGGGCGACAAGCCGTACAGCGACCAGAAGATCGTCGAGATCCTGCGGACGCAGAACGTGGACATCGCGCGGCGCACCGTAGCCAAATACAGGGAGGTGCTCGGCATCCTGCCGAGCAGCAAGCGAAAGCGGTTCTTCTAGCCGCCGCCCCGCAGGCGCGGCTACGGTTTGGTTCGCAACCAGGGTCCTGCTTCCCTCGAACCCGGAACGGGCGATGCCCGCCGGAGGTACTCCGCATGCAGGTCAACATCACCTTCAGGAACATGTTCGCCACCGACGCCCTGCGGAACCACGTCACCGAGAAGCTGAGCAAGGTGGTCGACAAGTACCTGGACAAGGTGACCGAGGCCCACGTCACGCTCTCGCTGGAGAGATACCTGCATCACGCCGACATCAACCTCCACGCCGGGCACTTCCACGTGCGAGGCAAGGAGAAGTCGGAGGACATGTACGCTTCGATCGACCTGGCCTGCGACAAGATCGAGAGGCAGCTCAAGAAGTACAAGGACCGGCTGAAGAGCCACCGCCCCGCGCACGTGCACGCGCGCGAGCCGGTGCGGGTGCGCTACGAGATCTTCGCGCCCTCCCCGACCGACGGCCTGCCCCCGGAGGTGGTGCGCTCGAACGAGTTTTTGGCCAAGCCCATGAGCGTGGAAGAGGCGCTCATGCAGATGGACCTCCTGAACAACGACTTCCTCGTCTTCACCCGGCCCGAGTCGCGGGACGTGAACGTCGTCTACCGCCGCCGGGACGGGAACTTCGGGCTCATCCAAGCGAACGGAGAGATGACCACCGTCGCGGCTCCGCCTTCCCCGGGCGCGGTCCAGGCTGCCGCGCCCTCTCCGCCGTCCCTGGCTACGGCGAAGTAGGAGCAAAGGCGCCCCTCACCCGACCGTGCGCGCGCTTCCTGGCCGCGCGCACGGATCCGGGTGTAGGCTCGCGCGCGATGAAGATCGCCGAGTTCCTGCGCGAGGACTTGATCCTTCCCGACCTGCAGGTCACCGAGAAGGCCGGCGTCCTGCGCGAGCTGTGCACCCCCCTGGCGCGCGCGCACGGCCTCGAGCCGGGGCGGCTGACGGAAGTCCTGCTGGAGAGGGAGAAGCTCGGCTCCACCGGCGTCGGCGACGGAGTGGCGATCCCGCACGGCAAGCTGCCCGGGGTGCCGAATCTCCTCGCCGCGTTCGGCCGGTCGAAGGGCGGCGTGGACTTCGCGGCGATCGACGGGAAGCCCACCTACCTCTTCTTCGTCCTGTTCGCCCCGGAGAACTCCGCGGGGATCCACCTCAAGGCGCTGGCGCGGATCTCGCGGCTGTTCAAGTCGGCTGCGTTCCGGCAGTCGATCATGTCGGCCCAATCCGCGCCCGAGATAGCGGCGCTGATCGTCGGCGAAGATTCGAAATACTGATTACTTCGGCGCCGTGAGCTCGCGGACGATGAACGCGTAGTCGTAGGCGACGTCCTTGAGGCGGTCGTAGCGGCCCGAGGCGCCGCCGTGGCCGGCCGGATCCATGTTGATCTTGAAGAGCAGCGGGTTCGAGTCGGTCTTCAACGCGCGCAGCTTCGCGACGTACTTGGCGGGCTCCCAGTACATCACCTGCGAGTCGTTGTAGGAGGAGCGGACCAGCATGATCGGGTACGCTTTCGCGGCCACGTTGTCGTACGGGCTGTACTGCTTCATGTAGCGGTACTCGTCGGGCTTCTTCGGATTGCCCCACTCCTCGAACTCGCCCACCGTGAGGGGGAGGGACTCGTCCAGCATGGTGTTCAGCACGTCGACGAAGGGGACGTAGGTCACCACGGCGTGGAAGAGGTCGGGGCGGAGGTTGGTGACGGCGCCCATCAGCAGGCCGCCGGCGCTGCCGCCCATGATGGCCAGGCGATCCTTCGAGGTGTAGCCCTGCCCGACGAGGTATTCGGCGGAGGAGATGAAGTCGGTGAAGGTGTTCATCTTGTTCGTCATGCGGCCCTGGTCGTGCCACTTCTTGCCCAGCTCGCCGCCGCCGCGGATGTGCGCCACCGCGTACGTCACGCCCCGGTCCACCAGGGAGAAGACGTTCGAGTTGAAGCCGTCCGGGATTCCGTATCCGTAGGAACCGTAGCCGTAGAGGAGCAGCGGGCTCTTGCCGTCGCGCGCGACCCCTTTCTTGTGCAGCACGGCCAGGGGCACCTTGGTGCCGTCGGCGGCGGGGGCCCAGACGCGCTCGACCTCGTAGCGCGACGGGTCGTAGTTCGGGACCGGCAGCCGCTTCACGACCTCTTGCGCCAGCGAGCCGATGTCGACGTCCAGCCAGCTGCGGGGCGTGACCGGGCTCTGGTAGACGACCCGGAACGCCTTCTGGTCGTACTCCGGATTCGAGTCGGGCGAGGCGTCGTAGTCCACCTCGGGGAACTTCACGCGCCGCCGCGCGCCGGTGGCAGGGTCGAGGAACGTGATCTGCGGGAGCCCGCCGTCGCGCTCGTGGAGCGCCACGAAATCCCGGAAGACCTCCACGCCCTGCAGCATCACCTCCTCGCGATGCGGGACCAGCTCGGTCCAGTTCTCCTTGCGCGGAGCGAAGACCGGCGCGGTCACCAGGCGGAAATTCCGCCCGCCCGAGTTGGTGCGGATGTAGAGCGTCCCGCCGCGCGCCTCGGCGTAGTACTCGTGCCCGGGCTCGCGCGGCTGCACGAGGACCAGCGCGGCGTTCGGGTCGCTGGCGCCGAAGAAGCGCACCTCGCTGGTCGTGTGGCTCGCCGAGGTCAGGAAGACGAAGTCCTTCGACCGCGAGCGGTCCACCTCCAGGTTGAAGGCGTGGTCCTTCTCCTCGTAGACGAGGTCGTCCTTTCCGCCCTGTCCGACGAGGTGGCGGAAGAGCTGGTACGGCCGCTTCTCCTGCTCGTCCTCCACCACGTAGAAGAGCACCTTGCCGTCGCGGCTCCATGCCACCGAATCCACCCGAGCGATCTTCTCCGGGCCGTCGACCCCGCTGCGCAGGTCGCGCACGTGCAGGTCGTACTGGCGGAAGCCGGTCTCGTCGGTCATGTACGCGAGGAGGTTGCCGTCGTCGCTGACCTCCCAGCCGCCGAGGCCGAGGAACTTCTTTCCCGCGGCCAGTGCATTGACGTCCAGGATGACCTGCTCGGCCCCGCCGGGCGCAGCCTTGCGGCACAGGATCGGGTACTGCTTCCCCTTCTCGGTCCGCTGGTAATACCAGTGCGACCCGATCCGGACGGGCGGCGTCGAGTCGTCCTCCTGGATGCGCGACAGCAGCTCGCCGTACAGGGTCTTCTGCAGCACCTCGGTCGGCTTCATCATCGCGTCCGCGTAGCCCGCCTCGGCGCGCAGGTACGACTCCACCTCCGGGGTCCCCTTGTTGCGCAGCCAGAAGTAGTCGTCCTGCAGCGCGTCTCCGTCGATGCGGGTGACGTGCGGTTCCTTGCGCGCGACGGGCGGCTGCAGCTGCGCCGCGGGCGGCTGGCCTTCGGTGCGAGGCTGGGGTGCAGAGGCGCAGGCTGCGAGCGCCAGGGCGATGAGGGTGGGGCGGTAATTCGACAAGGGCGTTTCCTCGTCTGGAGGGAGGCGCTGTTATAGTCTGAATCTCGATGGACTCCATCAAGGTCGAAACGCTGCTGAAGGACCAGGATTTCGACCTCCGCCTCGAGCTGCTCGCCGGCGAAGGCGGCCTCGACCGGCGCGTGGTCAGCTCGCGCATCCAGAAGCCGGGCCTCGCGCTCAGCGGGTTCACCGAGCACATCCACAAGGACCGCCTGCAGGTCTTCGGCAACACCGAGATGAGCTACCTGGCCACGCTCAAGCCCCCCGAGGCGCAGGCCCGCATGCGCGGCCTGTTCCGGCTGCCCATCGCGTGCCTGGTGGTCACCAAGAACCTGCCGGTCGACGACATGATCAAGCGCGAGGCGAACGACGCCCGCGTGCCGCTCATGCGCACCAGCCACCTCTCCAGCACCTTCATCGACAACATCGAGCAGTTCCTGCAGGAGGCGCTCACCGCCAGCACCTCGGTCCACGGAGTGCTCATCGACGTGATCGGCGTGGGTATCCTCATCCTGGGGAAGAGCGGCATCGGCAAGAGCGAGCTGGCCCTCGACCTGGTCACCCGCGGCCACCGCCTGGTCGCGGACGACATCGTGGACTTGAAGAAGAGGCAGAGCGGCTCGGTCTACGGGAGCGGCTCGGAGATCATCAAGCACCACATGGAGATCCGCGGGATCGGCATCATCAACATCAAGGACCTGTTCGGCGTGTCGGCGGTGCGGGACCGCAAGAAGGTCGAGATGGTGGTGGAGCTGGTCGAGTGGGACGACCGGGTCGAGTACGACCGCCTTGGCGTCGAGGAGCAGAAGTACAGCATGCTGGACACCGAGGTGCCGCTGCTCGTCGTGCCGGTGCGCCCCGGCCGCAACCTGACCACCATCGTCGAGGTCGCCGCCAGGAACCACCTGCTCAAGCTGCAGGGGCACCATTCGGCCAAGGACTTCCAGGAGAGGCTCTCGCGCGAGATCGCGCAGGCCACCGTGACGCGCGGCATCGGCGACGAGGTGGAGTGAGTTGGCTCCGCCGCTCCGCATCGTATTGCTCACCGGAATGTCGGGCGGGGGGAAGTCGACGGCGATCAGGGCCCTGGAAGACGCCGGCTGGTTCTGCATCGACAACCTGCCCGTGCTGCTCGTGCCCAAGCTGCTCGAGCTGGTGGTCCACGGCGGCTCGGACGAGGTGCACCGGCTGGCGCTGGTGATCGATGCGCGCGAGGGCCGCTTCCTCGATCAGACGCCTCAAGCGGTGGAGGACGTGCGGCGCGTCGGGCACCGGCTGGAGGTGGTCTTCCTGGACTCCGCCGACGAGACGCTCACGCGAAGGTTCAGCGAGACGCGGCGCAGGCATCCCTTGTCGCCGGACGGCACGGTCGCGGACGGCATCGCGCTGGAGCGGAAGCTCTTGACCGCGCTGCGCGGGATCGCCGACGTGGTGATCGACACCACGCGCATGAACGTGCACGAGCTGCGCGACGTGATCACCGCCCGCTTCGGCGCGGCCGGCGATGCCGACGCGCTCAACGTGACGCTGGTCTCCTTCGGCTACCGCAACGGCATACCGGCGAACAGCGACCTGGTGCTCGATCTGCGCTTCCTCCCCAATCCCTACTTCGTCGAGGGGCTCAAGCCGTTCCCGGGGACCGACCCCAGGGTCTCCGAGTGGGTGCTGGGGCGGCCGCAGACGCAGGAGTTCCTCGAGCGGCTCGAGTCGCTGCTCGCCTTCCTGCTCCCGCAATACAAGGCCGAAGGAAAGAGCTACCTCACGGTGTCGCTGGGCTGCACCGGCGGGCGCCACCGCAGCGTCGCGCTGGCCGAGGAGCTGTCGAGGCGCCTCACCGAAAAGCACCGCGCCCGAGTGAAAGTCACGCACCGCGACGTGGACAAGGCCTGACGCGCGCCGCCGCCTGGTGGCCGCCGATAGGGCGGCCCTCAGGGCGGCCCCATGCTTTTTCAGGGTGCGGCGGTCATGGGATGCACTTCAGTGCCGCTTGCGGCCCATCTCCTTGACGGTGATCACGCCCTTCTCCACGCACAGCTCGGCGATGGCGCGCATCACCACCGCGCCCTTCTCCAGGCTCTGGTGCAGGGCATCCAGGCTCGCCAGATCGTCGTCGGTGAGGTCGTCGGTGTCGATGGGCCCCCCCGAGGTCGCGGCGAAGAGGTCCGCCGCGGAGACCGGTCCGGTGCCGCGCGCCGGAGTGTCCTTCCGGGTGGGCGGAGCGGGCGTCGGCGGCGGGATGCGCGGCGTCGCGCGCGGAGGCGTGGCGTGCGACAGCTGGGGCCGGTCCGCCGCGTCGCCGGGCCCCTCGACCGGCGGCTCGGCGCGGCTTGCTCGCCGCGAAGGCAGATCCTCCGGCACCGCCACGCCCAGCTCGGAGGCGATCTTCGCCAGCGGCGAAGCCGATTCGTCCTGCAGCCCGACCAGCTCCACCTCCTCCATCGAGGCGTCGTCCAGCTCGATGGCGGCCAGCTTGCCGGCAGGCGGCTGCTCCGGCTGCTGCTGCGCCCCAGCCCCGGGCGCGCCGTAGCACTGCCGCACGGCGCGGACGATCTCGCTGGGTCCTGCGACGGCGGGTCGCACGCGCTTGTGCGTCCTCTGCCGCACCACGGCGATCGAGTCCTGGTCGGTGGGGTCCGCCATCGCAAGCCAGAGCAGCTCCCCGTTCTCGCGCAGCGCGACGGGGAGCACGAATCGGTCCGCGCAGATCCGCGCGTCGAGGAGGTTCAGCGCCGCCGCCTCGGGCGGGGTCATCTGCAAGTCGATGCGCGGAAGCCCCAGCTCCACCGAGATGGCGCGCGCAATCGACGACTCGGTCGCAAGGCCCAGCTCCGCCACCTGCTGGACGATGTGCCCGCCGCTGCGCGAGCGGGTGCGGCTCATCACCGCGTCGTGCGCGCGGTCGTCGATGAGCTGCACCTTCTGCAGAAGGTCCAGAATGGTCCCCACCGGTACATCATCGCACCCGCCCCGCCGGTGTCCAGAAGCTGACGGCTCTCTGCTACCCCAACACCCTGTTCGATCCGGCGCCTTCGGCGCCCCCCCTCGACGCCCCAAAAGGCCGCAGTCGACCTATCGAGGGTTCGAATCCCGGCGCTCGGCGTCGGCGGGCGGGGTGAGCTGGACGAGGTATTCGCCGGTGAAGCACGCGTCGCAGAAGGTCCGCGGCTCCGCACGCACCGCCTCGTGCATGCCCTTCTCGGAGAGGTACCCGAGGGTGTCGGCCGTGACGTACTTGGCGATCTCCTCCTCGGTGTGCGTGGCGGCGATCAGCTCCTTGCGGACCGGCGTGTCGATGCCGTAGTAGCAAGGCCACTTGGTCGGGGGCGCGCTGATGCGGACGTGCACTTCCTTGGCGCCCGCGTCGCGGAGCATCTTCACGATCTTGCGGCTGGTGGTGCCGCGCACGATCGAGTCGTCCACCACCACCACGCGCTTGCCCTTCACCACGTGCTGCACCGGGTTGAGCTTCAGCTTCACGCCGAAGTGGCGGATGGACTGCGACGGCTCGATGAAGGTGCGCCCCACGTAATGGCTGCGGATGAGGCCCATGTCGTACGGGATGCCGCTCTGCTCGGAGTCGGGCACCGGCACCACCACGTCCGCTTCCGCGGGCTGCTCGATGGCCAACCGCCGGCCCAGCTCCTTGCGGGTCCGGTACACGCTGCGCCCGAAGACCTGCGAGTCGGGACGGGCGAAGTAGATCAGCTCGAAGATGCACTTTCCGCTGCGCTGCGGCGGCAGCTTCTGCACGGTGCGCACGCCGGACGCGTCGGCGACGACCATCTCGCCCGGCTCCACCTCGCGCTCGAGCTTCGCCTCGATCAGGTCGAAGGCGCAGGTCTCGCTCGCGAAGACGGGCGCGCCGCGCAGCTTGCCCAGCACCAGGGGACGGAAGCCGAGCGGGTCGCGCACGGCGATGATCGAATCCCGGGTGAGGAACAGGAGCGAGTACGCGCCGCGCACCTGGGCCAGCGCGCGCTGGATGCGTTCGGCCGCGCTGCCCTCGCGCTCGCGCGCGATGAGGTGGAGGAGCAGCTCGGTATCGGACGACCCGGTGAAGATGGCCCCCTGCGCCTCCAGCGAGGTCCGCAGCTCCTCGGCGTTGACCAGGTTGCCGTTGTGGGCCACCGCGATGGGCCCGGAGCTGCCCTTGAACACGAACGGCTGGGCATTCTCGATGCGCGACTGCCCGGCCGTCGAGTAGCGGGTGTGGCCGATCGCCGCGGTGCCTGGCAGCCGCGCGAGCGTGGCCGCGTCGAAGTTGTCGGCGACCAGGCCCATGCTCTTGTGGACGTCGATCTGCCCCGCGTCGAGCGCGGCGATGCCCGCCGATTCTTGCCCGCGGTGCTGCAGCGCATGGATGCCCAGGTAGGTGATGTTCGCCGCCTCGGGGTGGCCGAAGACGCCGAACACGCCGCACTCGTCGTGGAACTTGTCGTCGTCGATCGGGTCTCTCAAGACCTTCAGCGGCACGGCATCTCCGTCAGAGCGCGGGGGAACGAAGGGTACAGGGCTGGCACTCGCCCTGCAACGATGCCAAAACACGCCGCGAGGCCGCAGACTTCCGGCTGCGAACCGATCGCGGCCGGCTCGGCCGCCCGGCGGGCAGGCAGCCTTTTGCGAACGCGGCCGTCCGGTTAGCATCGGCGCGTGGCAGAGGACAAGGAGTCGCGCATCGTCGAGGCGAGGATGAAGCTGCGCGAGCGGTTCCAGCACCGCATGCGCGAGACTCCCGCCGCGGCCGACGCGAAGCCCAGGGGGTCGGGGCCCGCCAACCGCCACGGCATGCCCAAGCTGCCCGTCGGCCAGACCGTCACCAAGGGATGGCCGGTGCTCGACCTGGGCCAGAAGCCCAGCGTGCCGCTGTCGAAGTGGGAGCTGGTCGTCGACGGCGCGGTCGAGGCGCCCCTCCGGTTCGCCTGGAAGGACTTCATCGCCTTGCCGCAGACCAAGGACGTGAGCGACTTCCACTGCGTGACCACCTGGTCGAAGCTCGACGTGCCCTGGGAGGGAGTGCAGCTCTCGACGATCCTCGCGCTGGCGCGGCCACACGCGGACGCCACGCACGTGATGACCCATGGGTACGACGGGTACACGACCAATCTGCCGCTGGAGGAAGCGCTCAAGGACGACGTGCTGCTCGTGCACACCGCGGAAGGGAAGCCGCTGCCGGTCGAGCACGGGGGTCCGGTGCGCGTCATCACTCCGGAGCTGTACGCGTGGAAGGGGGCGAAGTGGGTCCGTCGCATCGAGGTGCTCACGCACGACCGGCTCGGGTTCTGGGAGCTGCGCGGGTACAGCAACACGGCGCATCCGTGGCGAGACGATCGCTATTCATAGCCCTCGCCCTGGGGGCGGACTTGGACGAGCCGTGGTTCCAGTCGCGGTACCTGGGCGCGCGCCGCGTCACCCATTGAGGCGCGCCCTGCGCATCGCCGCGGCAGCGATCTGCCTGGCCGCGTTGATCCTGCTCGTCCTGCCGTTCGGACGCAGATCCGCGCTCCCGCCTCCCGCGGTGGTGCACGGGCGCTCCGCCCTGCAGGCGCGATCCGACGGAGCCATCGAGATCGGCGCCGGGAAGGTGACCATCGAGGTGCCTCGCGGCGCAGCGCTCGCAGGCTATGCCGGGCGGCGCCGCGCGGGCAGCGACGGCCATGTGTACGCGCGTGCCTTGGTGCTGCGCTCCGGTGAAGTGCAGGCCGTCGTGGTTGCGCTGGACGCGCTGCTCGTCTCCGGCGATCTGGAGGAGGAGGTGCTGCGCCGCGCGCAACTTCCACCCCGCAGCTGCCTGCTGCTCGCCGCCACCCACACGCACTCGGGGCCGGGTGGCACGTGGGACAACGAGCTGGCGGAGCTCGCCGGCAACGGGCGATTCGATCGAGCGATGCGGGACGCCGTGGCGCAAGCGGTGGCGGACGCGATCCGCGGCGCGCTCGGATACTTACGGACGGGCCGCTTCGCGGTCGCGCAGGTGGAATGGAGCGACGGGCCGGCGGTGGTGCGCAGCGCGGGCCCGGTCGATCCCACGCTGCTCGCCATCCAGGCGCGCGACGAAGGTGGCCTGGTGGTGGCGACCCTCGTGACCTATGCGATGCACCCGACCGTGCTGCCTCCGTCCTGGCGGATTGCCTCCGGGGACTGGCCTGGGGAGGCGGCTCGTGCCATCGAGCAGCAGACCCAGGCCCCGGCGCTGGTGCTGCAAGGAGCGGGCGGGAACGCGACGTGGTCGCGCGACGGGCTGCCCGCGGACGGCGCCGGGGCGGCGCAGGCGCTCGGTGCCAGGGTCGCGCGCCGCGCGCTGGATCTCCTGGAGACCGCCGCCTGGACCGACGGCGCTCCGCTGGCCTGCGCGGTGACGCTGCACTCCCTCCCGCCGGCCCAGGCAGGCGCCAGGGTGCCCTGGCCGCTGCGGCGCGGGGCGAGCAACGTTCTCGCGCTGTGGGCGGAGCCTTTCGCGGTAAGGACGCTGCTCACCATCGGCGGTTTGCGGCTCGGCGGCGTCCCCGGCGAGCCGGTCGGAAGCCTCGCCCTGGACGCCGCGCAGGAACGCTTCATCGGCCTCGCGGACGGATACCTGGGTTACCTGGAAGACCCGGCCCGAGCGGAGCGCGGCGAAGGCGAGTCCTTGCGCACCTATTACGGTCCCGGTCTGGCGCGTTCGCTCGGCCTGCTGGAGGAGCGATGATCGCGATCTCCGACGAGGTGCGGTTTGCCATCGAGCGCGGCACGGCGGTCGCGCTGGAGACGAGCGTCGTCGCGCAGGGCCTCCCGCCGCCGCAGAATCTCGAGTCGGCGCGGCGCTGCGCTCGGGCCGTGCGCGAGGCAGGAGCCGTACCCGCCGCCGTGGCGGTGATCGGCGGCCGGGTCGTGGTCGGAGCGACGGATGCCGACCTCCTGCGGCTCTCGGACCCTCAGCGCCGCCCCGCCAAGGCCGGGGTGCGCGATCTGGCCGCGCTCTGCGCCGCGGGAGCCGACGCCGGGACCACCGTGTCCGCCACCTGCGCGATCGCGGCGCAGGCCGGCATCCGCGTGTTCGCGACCGGCGGGATCGGCGGAGTGCACCGCCGCGCGGCACCGGGCGAGCCGCCCGACGTCTCCTCGGACCTGATCGAGCTTTCGCGCCGGCAGTTGTGCGTGGTGTGCGCCGGGCCCAAGGTGATCCTCGACCTTCAGGCCACGGCGGAAGCGCTCGAAACGCTGGGCGTCCCCGTCTTCGGCTTCGGCACCTCCGAGCTGCCGGCCTTCTTCACCGATTCGAGCGGCATCCGCCTGGAGCACCGGTTCGACGACGCGGCCTCGCTGGCGCGCGCGCTCCGCATCCACTGGGACGGGCTGGGCCAGGCGTCCGGCGTGCTCGTCTGCGTGCCGCCTCCCTCGCCGCTTCCCCGGGCGGAGGTGGAGCGCGCGCTTTCCGCCGCCTTGGGCGAGGCGGCCCAGCAGAGGCTCGCGGGAAAGGAGCTGACCCCGTTCCTCCTCGCGCGCCTCGCGGCCGCAAGCGGCGGGCGGACCCTCCAGTCGAACCTCGACCTGCTGGAGGAGAATGCCCGGGCAGCCGCCGGGATCGCGCTGGCGCTCGGCGCCCGAGCGTGAATCAGGCAGCCGCGCGGCTCAGCCGATCCCGGATCGCGTCCCACTCCGGCGAGGCGGGGACGCTCTCGACGCAGATCGAGGTGCAGCCCCGGTCCTCCAACTCGCGCAGCGAGGCGTACAGATCGCGCGCGTACCCGGCGGGGTCTTCGGGGAGCCTCAGGGAGATCACTTCCTGCGGAAGGGCGATGTCGCTGCGGATCAAAGCGCCGACCGGGCCGGGCAGGTCGGCGGCGATCCGGGGCAGAGCGGAGGCGTCGGACAGCCGGACCAGCGCGGCCGGCGCATAGTGGCGCATCCCTTGCCCGGGCGAGGCGGGGATCGACCCTGCCGGTCCGCCGTCGGGCACCTCGCCGAGCAGCTCTTCGAGCGCGGCGCGGGGGACGGCGCCGGCCCGCAGCAGCCGAGGACCGGCCGGGGTCAAGGCGAGCACGGTCGATTCGATCCCTACGGGGCAGCGACCGCCGTCCACCACCGCGTCGATGCGCCCGTTCAGGTCGCGCAGCACGTGGCGCGCGGTGGTCGGCGAGACGTGCTCGCTGCGGTTCGCGCTCGGCGCGGCGAGCGGCGCGCGCACCCGCGAGAGCAGCTGGCGCGCCGCCGGATGCGACGGGGCGCGCACGGCGACCGTCGGACCACCGCCGGTCACCTCGTCCGGCACGCGGTCGGTGCGCGGCAACACCAGCGTGAGCGGCCCGGGCCAGAAGCGCGTCACCAGCTCCTGCGCCTCGATGGGCCAGCGGGCGCACAAAGGGCGCGCCTCGTCCTCTCCGAGCACGTGCACGATGAGGGGATTTCGGGCGGCGCGCCCCTTGGCCGCGTAGATGGCGCGCACCCCCAGCGGCTCCAGCGCCAGCGCGCCGAGCCCGTACACCGTCTCGGTGGGAAAGGCGACCAGGCCGCCCCGCAGGAGCAACTCCGCCGCCGCGTCCAGGTCGGCCGGGCTGTGCGCGCTGAAGAGCTGGGTGTCCACCTACCGCCCTTCGAGGGCGACCTGGTGGATTCCCTCCCCGACCACGCCCGGGATCGAGCTGGACCACGGATTCTTCAAGTCCGCAACGCGCGCATCGACCAGCGTCCGTCCGCCGGAGTCGATGACCAGGGAAGGCCCGCCCACCTCGCCGATCTCGAGGAACGGAGCGCCTTGCTCGCGCGCGACGGCGGCGACGCGGTCGGCCACTGCCGCGGGATACGCGATGAGGATGCGCCCGGCGTCCTCTCCGAAGAGCAGCGCGTCGGCCCGCCCCGGATGCGCCGGCAGGGACACCTTGCAACCGAGGTCGCGGCCGAAGCACATCTCCGCCAGCGCCACCGCGAGACCGCCCTCGCTGGTGTCGTGCGCGGTGCGGACCAGCCCGGCGCGCACCATAGCGCGCACCGCGGCCTGCACCTTCTTCTCCAGGTCGAGGTCGAGCGGAGGCGGCGTACCGGCGGTGCGGCCGTGGACGACCTTGAGGTACTCGCTCCCGCCGAGGTGCCCACCGCCGGGGCCGGCGAGCCGGCCGACCAGGGCGAGGCGCTCGCCGCCGGCCAGGAAGGCGGACACGGCATTCTTCGCGCAGTCCTCCATCAGGCCGACCATCCCGATGGTGGGCGTGGGAAAGATCCCCTTCCCCTCGGTCTCGTTGTACAGGGACACGTTGCCGGACACGACCGGAGTGCCCAGCGCATTGCAGGCGTCGGCGATGCCCAGGCAGGCCTGCTCGAACTGCCACATGATCTCGGGCCGCTCCGGGTTGCCGAAGTTCAGGCAATCGGTGACGGCCAGCGGCTCGCCTCCGACGCAGCTCACGTTGCGCGCCGCCTCGGCGACGGCGTGCGCGGCGCCCAGGCGCGGGTCGAGATAGCAGAAGCGCGAGTTGCAATCGACGCTCAGCGCCACCCCGCCCTCGCGCTGGCCGGTGAAGCGGACCACCGCCGCGTCGCCCGAACCGGGCCGGACCGCGGTGCCGATGCGGACCATGTGGTCGTACTGGCGGTACACCCACTCCTTGGAAGCGACGGTCGGCGATCCCAGCACCTGCGCGAGCGCTCTGGCCAGGTTGCCCGGCTCGGGGATGGATTGGAGGTCCAGCTTCTGCGCCTCGTCGAGCCACTCGGGGCGGCGGCGCGGCCGGTCGTACGACGGCGCCTCGTCGGTGAGCGGAGCGATGGGCAGCTCCGCGACCGTCTTTCCGGCCGACTTCACCACCAGCTTGCGGGTGTCGGTGACGCGCCCGACCACCGCGTGCGCCAGGTCCCACTTGTCGCAGATCTCGAAGACCTCCCGCTCGCGCCCCTTCCTGGCGACGAGCAGCATGCGCTCCTGGGACTCGCTGAGCATGACCTCGTACGGAGTCATCCCGGTCTCGCGGCGCGGCACGGCGTCGACGTCGAGCTCCAACCCGCTTCCGGCGCGCGAGGCCATCTCCACCGAGCTGGAGGTGAGCCCGGCGGCGCCCATGTCCTGGATGCCCACCAGGCAGTCCGTCTTGAACAGCTCCAGGCACGCCTCGAGCAGGAGCTTCTCCAGGAACGGATCGCCGACCTGCACCGTGGGGCGCTTCGATTCGCTCTCCTGATCGAACTCGGCGGACGCCATCGTCGCGCCGTGGATCCCGTCCCGCCCGGTGCGCGCGCCGATGTAGATGACGGGATTTCCGACGCCCGACGCGGTCCCGCGGAAGATGCGGTTCGACTTGAGCAGCCCCAGCGTGAAGGCGTTCACCAGGCAGTTGCCGTCGTAGCTCTCGTCGAACGCCACCTCGCCGCCCACGGTCGGCACGCCGATGCAGTTCCCGTAGCCGGCGATGCCTGCCACCACGCCTTCGAGCAGGCGCGCCGTCTTCGGGTGCGACGGCTTGCCGAAACGCAGCGAGTTGAGCGAAGCGATGGGGCGGGCGCCCATGGTGAAGACGTCGCGGAGGATGCCGCCGACGCCCGTCGCCGCGCCCTGGTACGGCTCGATGTAGCTGGGGTGGTTGTGGCTCTCCATCTTGAACGCCACCGCCAGCCCGCCCCCGACATCCACCACGCCTGCGTTTTCACCGGGGCCCTGCAGGACGCGCGGACCCTTGGTCGGCAGGTGCTTGAGGAAGCGGCGCGACGACTTGTAGGAGCAGTGCTCCGACCACATCGCGGAGAAGATGCCGAGCTCCACCAGGTTTGGGTCCCGGCCCAGGTGGCCGACGATACGGCGGTATTCGTCTTCGGTCAGGCCATGCTGCCGGACGATCTCGGGATTGATTCGCGCGTCCATGGGGCCGCGCACTCTAGCAAACGGCGCCTGCCGCCGCAGCCCGGCGTGCCCACTGTCCGACGCGCGCGCTTGCGGACCCGTTGGCAGACGGCCGCCCGCAGGGCAGCCTGAGTCGTGGAGGATCGGTTGACCGACCAATCCCAGCTGGACGCGGAGAGGCTGCGCCTCCTCGAAGCAGAGCGCAGGCAGCGGATCCTCTCCGAGATCTCGGCGCTCCTTCTCGACTACGTGGGCGGGGACGAGGACGAGCCCCTCCAGCGCATCGTCGGAAAGGTGGTCCAGGGGACGGGCGACTGGTGCGCGTTCTCGCTGGTGGGACCGGACGGGCTGCTGCGGCAATCCGCCGCCTACCACCCCGATCCGCGGCAGCGCGACCTCGCGGAGAAGCTGAACCGCGTCCAGCAGCCGCGGCGGTGGGACGCGGGCCCACCCGAGAGGAACGTGCTCGTGCAGAAGCGCCCGCTGGTGTTCGAAGAGATCACCGACGAGATGCTGCGCGCGGGGGTTACGGGCGAGGAGCAATACCGGTTGCTCAAGGACATTGGCATTGCCTCGGCGATCGTGGCCCCCTTGATGAACGGGCCCGAGCCCCTCGGAACGGTGATGCTCGCCTCGGCGGGGGCGGGCGGGCGGAGGTACTCGCAGAACGACGTCGATTTCGCGATTGCGCTCGCCGACCGCGCATCGCTCGCGGTGCGAAACGCCCGGCTGGTCCGCGAGCTGGCCGCCGAACGCGATCGGCAACGGCTCGCCCGGCAGGAGGCCGAGTGGCGCGCCGCCGAGCTGCTCGCCATGTTCGAGGCGGACCCCAACGGCCTGGCGCTCTTCGATCAGCACGGCCGCGTCCGTTACGTGAGCCCGCGGCTGGCGGAGATGTTCGACTGGATGCCGGTGCGCGGCTTCGTCGGCAAGCATTACGAGGAGCTGTTCGGACACGACGGCCGCGGCGACGGCCGCGTCGCCGACCTGGCCGCGCGCACCCGGGAGATCTTCTCGCGGCAAGATGAGCGGTCGTTCGACGAGTTCGAGGTCCCCCGCTCGAATCGGTGGCTCACGCGCACCAGCGTGCCGGTGCGCGGTCCGCGCGGCGAGTACCTGGGCCGTCTCTTCGTCTACGTGGACGTCACTCCCCAGAAGACGCTCGAGACGCAGCGGTCCGAGTTCCTCACCGTGGCGGCGCACGAGCTGCGCACGCCGCTCACACCGCTCTCGATGTACCTGCAGAACATCGAGAAGCGCCTCTCGCGCGGGACGTCGATCCACCCCGAGCTGGCGAGCAAGGCGAGGCGCCAGGTGACGCGGCTCACGAGGCTGGTCGAGGACCTGCTCGACGTCTCCCGGATCGAGTCGGGCCGGCTGGAGATCCATCGCGATCCGGTCGAGCTCGGGGACCTGGTCGGCGAGGTGGTGGCTGATTTCCGCTCGGGCACCCAAGGTCACGAGATCACCCTCGTCCGGCCGCCGGACCACACGGTGGTGCTGGGCGACGAGCAGCGCCTGGAGCAGGTGCTGGTGAACCTGCTGCAGAACGCGATCAAGTACAGCCCGGACGGCGGCCGGATCGTGGTGACCGTCGGCCAGGAAGGCGGCGAGGCGATCGTGTCCGTCGCCGACCAGGGCATCGGCGTGCCCGCCGAGGAGCAGGCGAAGTTGTTCCAGCGGTTCTTCCGCGCCCGGAACGCAGCCACGCGGCATTTCGGCGGCCTGGGCATCGGCCTCTTCGTCAGCCACGAGATCGTCCAGCACCACGGCGGGCGCTTCCTGGTGGCGAGCGAGAGCGGCAAGGGCGCGGTGTTCAGCTTCACCTTGCCCCTCGCGCCGGCCCACCCGGCGCCGGACCAGGGGCACGCTCCGGTGCAAGCCTGATACGCTCTCGAGGATGGCGCGCAAGATGACGCGCAAGGGCCCGCGCCCGCTGTTGGCCGTGCTCTCGCGCAAGAAGACGCTCTACTCGACCCGCCGTCTGGTCGAGTCGGCGCGTGCGCGCCGTCTGCGGACGCGGGTCCTGGACGTGCTCGCCTGCAACCTGGTGCTGGAGCGCGGCCGCCCGCGCGTGTTCCTCGCGGGAGAGGAGCTGCGCGACGTGGCGGTCGCCGTCCCCCGGATCGGCGCTTCGGTCACCGCGGTAGGGCTGGCCGTGGTGCGCCAGCTCGAGGCACAGGGGGTGCCGGTGGTGAACGGCGCAGCGGGGATCGCGAACAGCCGGGACAAGCTGCGCGCGCTGCAGCTCCTGGCGGCGGCCGGCGTCGACATGCCCCGCACGGTGCTCGCGCGCGGCGGCGGAGACATCAAGGAGCTGGTCGCGCACGTGGGAGGGCTGCCCGCGATCTTGAAGCTCATCCAGGGCACGCAAGGAGTCGGCGTGATGATCGCCCACAGCGAGGCGGAGGTGGAGAGCATCCTCTCGACCCTGTGGGACCTGGGCCAGGAGATCCTGCTGCAGGAGTTCATCGCCGAGTCGCGCGGCCGCGACGTGCGCGCCCTGGTGGTCGGCGACAGGGTGGTCGGGGCGATGCGGCGCGAGGCGCGATCGGGCGAATTCCGCAGCAACCTCCACCGCGGCGGCGAGGGCAGCCCGCTGGATCTGTCCCCAGAGTACGCCCGGGCGGCGGTCCGCGCCGCGCGCGTGCTGGGGCTCGACGTGGCGGGGGTGGACCTCCTCGAGGCCGAAGCAGGTCCCAAGGTGATGGAGGTCAACTCTTCTCCGGGATTCGAGGGGCTCGAGCGAGCGACCGGGCTGGACATTGCGGGTGCCATCGTGGATCACGCGGTGCGCCTGACCGGCCGGGTGAGCCGCGCCGCTGGGGCCTGAAAAATTCGCCCCCTGGTCGCTCGGCAGCCTGGCCGACGGTTCTGTACGTCTCGCTCCCACTTCCGGCGCGGCCCTGCGCGCCGACACGCAAATCGCTTGCAGCAGGCCGGCTTCTTTGGCGAGACTGGATGCATGGCGATCCGCATCGGCCGGGACCTCGCCTTCCGGTCCCGCCTGCAGGACAGCAGCGCCCCCGCCCAGGTCGAGCTGGTGCTCTTCCACGACGTCCTCTGCTCGTGGTGCTATCTGGCCGACGCGCGCCTGGAGGTGCTCCGCGAGGAGTACGGGCCCGCGGTGCGCTGGAGCTTCAAGCCGTACGCGCTGCGGCCGGAGAACCAGCTGCCCGACAGGAAGCAGCGCACGCTGCTCGCCCGCCACTTCCGCCGGATCGCGAAAGAGCGCGAGGGCAAGGGCGTGAAGGCAGACCTGTGGACGGGCGACGATCCGCCTTCTTCCAGCCTGCCGCCGCTGGTCGCGCTGGAGGCGGCGCTCCCCCAAGGCTACGAGAGCCAGCACGAGCTGCTGCTCCGGATGCGCCGCGCGGCGTTCCAGGACGGCATCAACGTGGCCCGCCGGGACGTGCAGCTCGAGCTGGCGGCGGGCGCCGGGCTCGACGTGTCGCGCTTCCTCGAGCGCCTCGACCATCCCGACACCGAGCAGTCGGTCGCCGGCGCGGGCGAGGAGGCGGAGGCGCTCGGGATCAAGGGCGTGCCGGCGCTGGTGATCGGCGGCGAGTGGCTCATGCAAGGCTGCCGCGACCTCTCGGAGTACCGGCAGGTGATCGACAAGTTCCTCCGCGAGCGTGCAAGCCCGGCGCACTTGCGCATGATTCATTAGGCCGTGCCCGCTGGCGCGGTGGGCCGAGCGATGGCCCTGGGGGCTGGGCGCGGATATGCTGCTCGGCTCAAATGGCACCCATTCTTGCCACGCTGATCATCGCGGCCGGGCTCGCCCTCTTCCTCTGGACGATCTCCTACCGCATCCGCCCGCTGCTCTTCTCCCGCAAAGAGGTGCGCTGGGACGATCCGCTCACGCGGACCGAGAAGCTCATCGAGTACGGCTTCGGGCAGAAGCGCATGCCCGCGAAACCGGAGCGCGCCGCGGGTATCGCGCACGTCTGGATCTTCGTCGCCTTCATCGTCGCCCAACTGGGCACTCTGACTTCCTTCGGCCTGGCGTACGATCCCGGTTTCCACCTGCCGTTCCTCGCGCACGAGACGCAGCTCGGGCAGGCGTACCTCTTCGCCAAGGACGTCATCGACATCCTGGGGACCCTCGGGTGCGCGGTCTTTCTCTACTTCCGCCTGGTCGCGAAGAAGGAGCGGATGACGCTCTCGTGGGAGGGCGTCTTCATCCTCTGCATGATCATCGGCGTCCTGTGGACGGACGTGCTCATCGACGCCGCCGCGCTGGCGAAGAGCGCGGGCGAGGTCCCCTGGTACCTGCCGGTGTCCGGCAAGGTCGCGCAGTGGTTCTTGTACGGGATGTCGCCGCACGCCGCGGCCAACGCGATGACCTTCGGCGTGCTGCTGCACATCGCGATCGTGATGTCGTTCCTCAACTTCCTCCCCATGGGGAAGCACTTCCACATCATCACCGGTCTGCCGACCGTCTACTTCCAGCGGCTCACGCCGATGGGGCAGCTCTCCAAGCTGGACCTCGAGAACGCCACCAGCTTCGGAGTCTCCAAGCTCACCGACCTGTCCTGGAAGGAGATCCTCGACACGTACTCGTGCACCGAGTGCGGCCGCTGCCAGACGTATTGCCCGACCTACGACACGGGAAAGCCTCTCACGCACAAGGAAGTGAACCGCGCCATCCGGCATCACGCGCAGCAGGCTGCCGCGGCGATGCCGCTTCCGCTCCAGGCGCTCCTCTCGCGAATGAACCGCATCCCGGCGTCGCCCAACGGCCACGACGGCGCCACGGCCGGATCCAGCCTGCAGCTCCCGGCCGAGCTCGTCGAGAAGCTGCCGCCGCTGGTCTCGAACGACGCCGGCGTGCTGCCGGACGAGACCATCTGGGCCTGCACCACCTGCGGCTGGTGCGAGCAGGCGTGCCCGGTGTTCATCGAGCACCTGCCGCGGATCGTCGACATGCGCCGGCACCTGGTGCTGGTGGAGTCTCGCTTCCCCGAAGAAGCGGCGCGCGTCTTCAAGGGGATGGAGGGCCAGGGCAATCCGTGGGGGATGGGCTGTGCGCACTGCGTCGAGCGTGAAGGAGGCCGCCGAGAACTTCGAGTGGCTGTTCTTCGTCGGCTGCGCGGGCAGCTTCGACGAGCGGCAGAAGAAGGTGTCGCGGGCCATCGTGAAGATCTTGCAGGCGGCCAAGGTCGACTTCGTCATCCTGGGCGAAGAGGAGACCTGCAACGGCGACTCCGCCCGCCGTCTGGGGAACGAGTACCTGTTCCAGTCGCTCGCGCAGCAGAACGTGGAGACGCTGACCCGCTACGGAGTGAAGAAGATCATCACCCAGTGCCCGCACTGCTTCAACACGCTGGCCAACGAGTACCCGCAGTTCGGCGGGCAGTTCAAGGTGCTGCACCACAGCGAGGTGATCGCGCAGCTCGTCGACGAGGGCAGGCTCAAGCCGGGCCAGGTGCAGCTCGAACAGGCGGTGACCTACCACGACTCCTGCTACCTGGCCCGCCACAACGGCATCAGCGAGGCCCCCCGCCAGGCCCTGGTGTCCATCGGCATCAAGCTGAAGGAGATGGACCGCAGCCGCACCGAGACGTTCTGCTGCGGCGCGGGCGGCGGGCGCATGTGGCTGGAGGAGACCATCGGGCAGCGCATCAACCAGAACCGCGTCGACGAGGCTGCGAAGACGCTGGGCGAGAAGGGCGTGGTGGCGACGAGCTGCCCGTTCTGCCTCACCATGATCAAGGACGGCATCAGCGAGACCGGCCGGGGCGAGTCGATGCAAGCGAAGGACATCGCCGAGCTGGTGGCGTCCGGGCTGCCTTGAGCGGCGTGGTCACCGTTCGCGAGCTGGCCGGAGAGGATCTCCCGGCCGCCGGCGATCTGTGCGAGCGGCTGCGCGCGAAGGACCCGGCGGTGGAGCCGTTCGCGCAGCGGTTGCCGATCATCGCCGGGGGACCGCGCGCGCTGCTCGAGCTGTGGCGCGTGGCCGAGGACGAGGAGGGAGCGCTGCAGGGGATCGCCTTCGCGGCAGTGCGCGAATCCCGGACGCCCGAGGGCGCGGAGCGACCCACCGCGGACCTCTACGCGGCCGTCGCGCCCGAGCTGCGCCGGCAGGGGCTGGGGCGGGCGCTGTGCGGTCCGGCCCTTTCCTGGGCCGCCTCCCAGGGCGCGACGCTGCGGTCGCGCGTGCGCGACGGCGCGCGGCCGGGGCAGGCGTTCCTGCGCGCTCTGGGATTCCGCGAGACGTCCGCCCAGCTCGCCCTGGGGTGGTCCGCGCGTCCCGTCGAGGCGCCGGAGATGCCAGCCTTGCGCATCAGGCGGGTCGCTCCCGGCGAGGCGATGCGGGAGCTGGAGCGGCTCGCGCGCGAGGCGTGGGCCGGCGCTCCGGACACGTTCGCCACCCGATCCGACGAGGTGGCGCAGCTCTTCGGCGAGGAGGGCCGGCTGGTCCTGCTGGCCGAAGTGGAGCGGCGCGCGGTGGCGTATCTTTCCGCGGTCCGGCTGGGCCGGACCCTGGGCATCGAGGAGGTCGCCGTGCTTCCCGAGTTCCGCCGCATGGGCATCGGCCGCGCCCTGGTCGCCGCGGCGCTCGAAGGGACGGCGCATGCGGTCCTCTCGGTCGCCGAGTCGAACGGCCCGGCCAGGGCGCTCTACCGATCCCTGGGCTTCTCCCTCTCCGCGCGCCGGCTGGTGCACGAGCTGCGCAGTGGCTGAAGTGGTCGTCCGCGAAGCCCGGCCCGAGGACGATGCCACGGTGGGGGAGATCCTGGTCTCCGGATATCTGACCCGCTACGCGCAGAAAATGCCGGAGGTGGTGCTCACCGAGCGCCGCAAGGCCGAGCTGCGCGAGGTGGCCTCCAAACGGCGAGAGGCCCTGGTGCTGGTCGCGGAGCTGGGCGGCAAGGTGGTCGGGACCGTGGCGGTCTGGCGGCCCGGCGCGCCGGCGAGCGAGGCGTGGTTGCCGGAGGCATGCGATCTGCGCCACCTGGCGATCGATCCGGCGGCGCAAGGCCGCGGGCTGTCCCAACCCCTGCTCGACGAGGCCGAGCGCCGGGCGCGCGGGATGGGCGCCAGGTACGTCTGCCTGCACGTGCGCCGGGGCAACGAGGGCGTCGCGAAGCTGTACATGGAGCGCGGCTACCTGCGCGCTCCGGAGGGCGACCTGGACCTCCCCGAGGTGCTGCTCGACGCCTACTACCTTCCGCTCCGGTGACCGCGGGGCCCGCGCCGGTCATCTCGCCCGGAGGGGCGGCGGCTGCGAGAGCGCCCGCGCCACCCGCACCAGCCGCACGCGGCGGTCGTCCCGCTGCGCGACCGTCAGCTCCAGCCCGCCGACGTAGAACCGGTCGCCGGATTGCGGGATGGCGCCGGCGCAGGAGTTGAGCAACCCGGCCAGGGTCTCGAAATCGCCGTCCCGGGGGAGTTGCGCGCCGAGCACCTGGTTCACCTCGTCGATGCGGGCTTCTCCGCGCAGCAGGGCGGTCCCGTCGGCGCCCAGAGGGGGAACCGCGATCTCGGTGTCGTGCTCGTCGCGGATCTCGCCCACGATCTCCTCCAGGATGTCCTCGAGCGAGACGATGCCGGCGAAGCCGCCGTACTCGTCGGCGACCAGCGCCAGGTGGCTGCGCTTCTGCTGCATCTCGCGGAGGATCTCGTCCACGCGCTTGGTCCACGGGACCCAGAGCGCGGGGCGGAGGAGGTCCTGGAGCACGATCAGCTCCGGATTGGCGAGGAGCGGGATGATGTCCTTGGTGTGCAGCACGCCCCGGATGTGGTCGAGGTCGCCGTCGTGGACGGGCATCCGGGTATGACCCTCCTCGGAGAGGAGGTCGATGACCTGCTCGGGGCTGGCGTCGATGGGGACCCCCACCACGCGGGTGCGCGGGACCATGACCTCCTTCGCGGTGCGCCCGGCGAAGTTGAACAGGGCGTGCACCAGCTCGGCGGACGGGGCGCGCTTCTCGCCGCCGCGCGGCTCGCCGGAGAGGATCTTCTCGATCTCCTCGAGCGGAGGAGGAGGCGACGTGTAGCGGGCCGTGGCGCCTTGCCGCAGGAGGAGCGCGTCGAAGAGGCGGAGCATGAGCCGCATGGGCGGCTTGAACACAGCGCAGACGAGGTAGGTCGGCCCGGCCAGCGCCAGGCTCCACCGCAAGGGATTGGCGGCCGCGAGCGAGCGCGGCGCCAGATCGAGCACCAGGGCCAGCACGCCGGCCACGAGCCCCGCCAGGAGCTGGAGCGTGGCGCGGGACATCGAGGCGCGCGCGATGCCCGCCCGGGCGAGGATGCCGTTGACCCAGATGGCGCACGCCACCGCGGCGAAGGCCAGCAGGCCGCTGGCGGCTGCGCGGAGCGCGGCGGCGGTCGGCTCCGGATCGCGCTTCATCGACAGGACCCAGCGCACGCGCCGTGGGGTACCGTGCGCTTCGCGAAGCTCGTCCTCGCCCACCGCCGTCAGCGCCGCGTCCGCGGCCTGGAGCAGCGCGCGGGACGCGAGCGCGGCGCCCGCTGCCACCAGCTCGATCATGTCCCGGCGGGCAGCGTACCATCCCGGGGCAGTTGAAAGGACGCCCCCGTCCCCTTATTGTCCGCCCCCCATGAAAGCGCGCGTCGTGGTCACGTTGAAGCGGTCGGTGCTCGACCCGCAGGGCCAGGCGGTAGGACGTGCCCTCGCTTCGCTGGGATTCGGCGAGGTGCAGGGAGTCCGGCTCGGGAAGGTCCTCGAGCTGGATCTCGACGAGGACGATCCGCGCCGCGCCCGGGACCGCCTGACGTCCATGTGCGAGAAGCTCCTCGCCAACACCGTCATCGAGGAGTACCGCATCGAGGAACCGGCCTGATGCTCTTCGCGGTGGTCATCTTCCCCGGCTCCAACTGCGACCACGACGTCTACCACGTCGCCAAGCACGTGCTGGGACGCGCCGCCCGCTACATCTGGCACAAGGACCGCGACCTGCGCGGTGCCGACGTGGTGGTGCTGCCCGGCGGGTTCTCCTATGGGGACTACCTGCGCACCGGGGCGATCGCCCGCTTCTCACCGGTGATGGAGGAAGTGCGCAAGTTTGCGCAGCGGGGCGGGCACGTGATCGGCATCTGCAACGGGTTCCAGATCCTGCTCGAGGCGGGGATGCTGCCGGGCGCGGTGCGGCGAAACGACTCGCTCAAGTACGTCTGCCGCGACGTGCATCTCAAGGTCGAGAACGCGATGACGCCCTGGACGCGCAAGTACGCGCGAGGCGAGGTGGTCCGGGTGCCGATCGGCCACGGCGACGGCAACTACTACATCGATCCGGAAGGGCTCAAGCGGCTCGAAGGCGAAGGGCAGATCGCCTTCCGCTACTGCGATCCGCACGGGCTGCGCGGCGTCGCGGGCGCCAATCCGAACGGGTCCCTGGCCGACATCGCCGGCATCTCCAACGCGCGCGGCAACGTGATCGGCATGATGCCGCACCCCGAGCGGCTCAGCGAGGGCGTCCTGGGCGGCGAGGACGGCCGCCGGCTCTTCGAGAGCATCGTCGAAGCGGTGGAGTAGCCGCCGGGTCAGAGAGTCGCAGAGTCATCGCCCAGCATCGCGCGGCGGATGATCTTCACCGGCGGAAAACCCTGCTGCAGGAACGCGTCGTGGAAGTCCTGCAGGCGGAAGCTCGCGCCGGCCTTCTTGCGGTAGTCGTCGCGCAGCTTGAGGATCTGCAGCTTCCCGAGCGTGTACACCAGGTACGTCGGATCCCTCGTGCCGCGCTTCGTCTCGCGCACGGCGTTGGCATGCGACTGGTACCCTTCCTTCTCGAAGAACTCCACCGCCTGGTCGAAGGTCATGTCGGCGGTGTGCATCCGGATGCCGACCACGTAGCGGGCATTGCGCAGGAGCGCATCCTGCAGCTGCCCCAGGCGCAGGTTGAGGAATGCAGCGTCCCTCTCCTCCGGCACGCCCGGCGTCCGGCCATAGCCCTCGTCGAGCATCATCTGCTCGGTGTAGTGCGCCCAACCCTCGGCGTTGGTGCCGCACCCGAGGAGCTTGCGCACCTTGGTCTGCGCCCGCTGCACCCAGAGGAACTGAACGTAGTGACCGGGATACGCCTCGTGGACGGCAGTGCTGATCACGGTTCCCCGGTTGAACCCGGCCATGTGCTCGTCGACCTGCTTCGGCGTCCACGCCGCCTCCGGCAAGGTGACGTTGAAGAACGCCTCCTTGGCGCGGTGCTCGAAAGGGCCGGGGATGTCCATCGAGGCGAAGGTGAGCGCGCGCATGAACGGCGGCGTCTCCTCCACGATGGGCGGGACGGGCGAGGGGATGGTCACGATCCGGCGCTCGGAGATGAACCCGCGCAGATCGCCGAACGTGTTGCGGAAGGCCTGCAGCAGCTCGGCAGGGGCGGGGTGGTCCCTGCCGAGGTCCTGCAGCACCTGCTCCGGCGTGCGGTCGGGCGCGAGCATCCGCGCGATGCGCTGGAACTCGCGCTGGTTGCGGCGCAGATCGGCCATTCCGATCTCCAGCAGTCGCTCGAGGGGCAGCTCCACCATCTCGTCGACCAGCAGCTTCTTGCGGTAGGTGTCGGCCCCGATGCGGTAGTCGCCGCCGGACCTGGGCAAGAGGTCGTCCTCGAGGAACTGCCGGTAGGAGCGAAGCGCGAAGAGGACTTGCTGGTTGGCCTGCGCGAGCTCGCGCAGGGTGGCCGGGTCCTTGGCTTCCTTGAATGCGGCCGGCACGTCCTTCTCGAAGAACGAGACGATCCCGGGAAGCTGCTCCAGCGCAATCTCGGTGTACTTGCGCGGCGGGTCCTTCAGGTTCCGCCGGGCGAGCTCGAGCACCGCGGGCATCTGCTTCTCGCGCGCGACGAGCGAGCGGAGCCTGTCGTCGGGCGGCGCGAAGTCGCGGCTCATGATCACGAACGCGCTCCCGGTGATGCTGCTCGAATAGAGGTCCGGGTCCTTCTCCCAGCCGCGGATGGTGGTCAGCTCGAGGAGGCTCGATCGGACGTCCGAGAGGAGCAGCTCCCGATCGGCGGCCTCGGGCGATCCTGGCGCGACGCTCAGCGCGTCGAAGCGCCGCTCGAAGTCCTTCAGCGCCGCGACCTGCGCGTCGATCGCCGTCCGCGAGTAATCCTCGAGAAGGGTGTCGTACTGGTGCAATCCCGCTCGCGTCCCTCGCGTGGGTCCGTACTTGAAGAAGACTTCTTCGAAGTAACGATCGGCGAGCGCAGAGAGGTCGCCGTCCGCGGCGTTCCGCCTGGGTGGCGCGCCGGAGCACGCGTTCAAGAGGAGCCCGGCCGCGATCGCGGTTTGTAGACTTCTGCCGTTTGCCATGGCCGGGGAAGGTACCCCAGGCGGCGCCGGACGTCAGGCAGGAATTGGAAGCGAAGCCGTCCCCGGCTGCGGTTCGTCGCGCGTCTCGGCTGGGAGCAGGCCGTTCTTCCAGTACCGCAGCTCCGCCACGCCGTCCTCGACGACCACGTGCGGGAAGCCGATGCGCGCGTTGGTCCAGGAGCCCAGGTTCAGATAGCGCGCGCCGCTGCCGATGGGCTCGTCCACCACCCGGTGGCTGTGCCCCATCACCACGTACTTGACGTCGAAGAGCTGCGCGATCCGCCGCGCTGCCTGCTGCAGCATGGGATGCGAGTCGGTCTTGCGCAGGCTCGCGAGCGCGGCGTTGACCGCGGCGAATGCGATGCCGGTCGCCACGGCAGCAGCGAGCTTCGCCCACAATCCGTGAGCAGCCCCGACCGCGGCAAACGCGCCCACCAGGCCGAGCACGGCGAGCACGGCGCGGTCGAGATAGAAGAGCTGCATCGAATCGAACAGGCTCTCCTCGGCCGGGCGGGAGGCGATGGCCAGGAGCTGGCGTGCCTGCGCGTCGGTGCCGGAGAACCGCCCCAGCGCCTTGCGCAGGTGGGCGGACGAGGCGTGGGCGTCGACCTGCGAGATGGCCTTGTCCGCCGCCCGCGCGAACCTCCGCCACGCCTTGAGCGACTGGACGAACACGGGATACGTCACGCGCCAGACCATGACGAAGTAGTCGGCGGCGATGCGCAGCGGGTTGCCGGCCTTGAGCACCCAGTCGATGTACTCGGGCACGCCCCAGGTATCGACTTCGTCCAGGTCGGTCTGTTCCGCGTACCGGTTGGCGAAGTACCGCAGCACCTTGGACGAGATGGGCAGGTCCAGCTCGTGGCTCACGCCGGCCGGATCGAAAAACCCGCTCTGCACCGAGTACCGGTCGTGCGCGTTTCCGTGCTCGGCGTAGAAGAAGCCGGGCTCGAGATAGAACCAGGGGTGGAACTGGATGCGCTGCTCGAGCCGGCGCCGGGGTCCGCCGACGAGGCCCAGGCGGGCGGAGAGTTGGCTCTTGAACTCGGCCTGCACCGCCGGCCAATGGAACTCCGAGTCGTGGTTCCCGCGGACGATGTGAACGAAATTTCCCTTCTGGAGAAAACGGGCGAGCGCGTCAAAAACGTCAGGGTGGCGCGCGAACGTCTGGCGCAGCTTCCAGACGCACTTCGCCTCTTCGGAGGCGAGGCCAAATTGCCGTTCCTCCTGGCTGATCTCGAAGCCCGCATCGTCCGCGCCGGGCGTGACGGTGATGGCCACGAAGTCGACGATGTCGCCGTCGAGGATCAGGCGCCACGGCTTTCCGTCCGTCCGATTCGCGGCATGGTGATCCAGGAAACGGGCGAGTTGTGCGTCGAAACCCCGACGCGCCGGCCGGGCGCCCGGCTTCAGATCGCAGCCTAGATGCAGATCGGAGATGGCGAGCAGGTTGTGCGGGCGCTCGCCGAGCGTCCCTCGCACGCGCTTCCAGACCCCGCCCAGCCCCATGCCACCCTCGCTCGGTTGACCCTGGAGCAGCAGATCAGCAATCGCCGTGCCTACCGCGGCCAGGCGATGGGAGCGGGCCCTTTCGCCTCATCGACTTCGGGGATGCGGCCGACCGGGCTCGGAGATGGCGGAGAATCGAGCAGGTGGCTGTCGCGCGCGGCGACAAATTCGTCGTCGCTACCTCCGACGAAAGACGGCCAGGGCCGGCGTGCGCCGGGCGGCGCTCAGGCGTAGCATGGCCGCGAAGCAATCAGGAGGCGGCGATGGCCATCGATCCTGCCGAATTGATCGAGGCGCCGGGGAGCAACGACCGGTTGAGGAGCTCGCTGGAGCGCGAAACGATCAGCTCCCTGCAGCTGGGTCCCGCAATCACCGTCCCGGAGGAAGCGTCGCTCAAGGAGGCGGTGGAGAACCTCCAGAAGCACCACATCGGCTGCGTCCTGGTCTCGGGAGCGGACGGCACGCTCAAGGGCATCTTCACCGAGCGCGACCTCCTCAACCGCGTCGCCGGGCGGGGGCTGGACTGGTCCCGATGCCGCGTCGCCGACTTCATGACGCGCGAGCCAGAAACGCTCCGCCGCGACGATCGCATCGTCTGGGCGCTCAACCTGATGCACATGGGCGGTTACCGGCACGTGCCGCTGGTCGACGAGGCGAACCGGCCGGTCGGCGT